>OBVC01000031.1_pt1 | contig 138278 bp, 187 predicted proteins | sample 1494991 | NCBI WGS metagenome assembly OBVC01 (sample SAMEA2579955, study PRJEB22360) | human gut metagenome
TGGCGAAAGCCGGGAACCCCCCCGCCCCCCAACCCCCCCCCAGCCAGTCTCCTTTATGCTCTGGCAAAAAGCAATGTCGCCGCGGATGCCTTCATTGGCGCCTTCCTCGAGAAACAGATCGGCCAGCTCCAGTAGAGAAACGGTCAACTGGCACTCGCTCTTATCTACTTTGGTATTGAACCATTCAACCATCAGCTGGGCGCTAATCTCAGTTGGAATGATACCGGCGATCACATTGTTGGTATTCTGAATTTTTGTCATATTTGAGCAACCTCCTAAGTTAATCAATAGAAGAATGGCTATCAAGCCACTCACGATGTTCTTTAAGCTCTTAATCATAACTGTTTCTTGTTTCTCTCAAAATGTACCAAAAATCACAGAGTACGAAATAAATCAGCCACTGAAGAGCGTTCCATTTAAATGCCCATGTGGCCAAGCCGCCAACCGCAAATGTCGTAACATAATGAATGGCAATCTTTATCCACTTGTTGGCCATTACCACTCCTCCTTGAAACTTTTAATCAGAAGCACCAGGAGAGCGATGAGCGCGATAATCAGGGCTACGCCGCAGCCGGCCATCAGCAGACCCCAAATGAAAAACAAAACATTCCACATAATTTACCTCCAGAAAAGAAAGAAGTGAATGAGCGCCGCCAAAGCGCCGACAGTGATTACCAGGCTGGCGATAACAAGGATTACAGGCGCCAATTTTGCAACGACAAGGAGTAACAGTAAAGCAAAGATTGCCAAAAGAATACTCACAAGAATTTTCATTATTTTCCTCCTACAATCACACTGTAAATGAAATAAGACAGCGTCACAGTGATGCTGAGAATGGCTAAACCGCCGACGATGTATTGAAGCATTTCAACATTAAATACCGCTATACAGACAAGGCCGCCGATGATTAGTATAGCGCACAAGGCACTGATAATTGCCATCCTAAGCCGCCAGCCGTCAATGCGGTTATAGTAATCATTTTCCCATCTCTCTGGCGCACAGAAGAATTGTTTTAGTTTATTTTTCATTTTTACCACCTATCAAAAAGAAGTTCGTAAATAAGGAAGGTCAGACCCCAAACAAAAAAGCAGAGGAGGGCGAGCAGTGCAACAGCTAAGATTATAAACGGGAAGTTCATTAAAATACATACCACGCCGCAAAGGAGTGCTATTGCAAGAACAAGACTGACGATTACTTTTATGGCTTCAATCATACGATTGCTCCTTTCCTATTTTCTATCTATATTATACCATAAAAATATTTTTATGTCAAGTACGGGTATAGTAATAGAAATTTTATTTTTAATATTATAAAATTAGATATTAGGTAGAATATGAAACGCCGACCAGGTGTGGAAAGGAGGAAGAGGCGTTTGGCTGATAAAACAAATACTATTGACCTTGGTCAATTATATTGGAATGGTTCTTAGGCAGTTTGGCGTAAAAATGGTAAGGTGGCCAATGATTTAATTCAAGCAATATTTCAACAAATGAATTTAGATGAATTACAAAAATTTACAGCTGAAGGAAAAATTGAAAGCCATCCAGTAAATATACCCAAAGGCGGTGGACGATTAGCCTCTTTATTAGGTAATTATTTTGAATATTGTGTATGGAATGAATTATCAAAACTTTTAAACTCAGACTCAGATATAAATTTTCAAGGAAGTGAAGTCGGAGATGAAGGATCTCGTTCTACTGAATTAGAACTTTATTTAACGGCAAGAGGGGTTAAAAATAATAAAGTAAAAGAATTTAAAAAATAGGCTCAGGATTAGGCGGCCATTGCAGCGAAAAAATTTTGGGATGATTATAAATTATCTAATCCAAATAAAATGAAACAAATGGAAAATGTTTTTCTTACCTGGTTAGGCGGCAGTGGCGCTATTGGTGACTTAAAGTTAGTAGTAGGAAATGCAATTATTATGATTGAATGTAAATTTTATTCCAGTTAGACTTATAATGAGCATGGTATTGGATATTTTAATTTTTCAGATGCAGATGCCTAGAACTTTGGTTTACAATTTTGGGCTTATTTATATTTCTTTGGATCTCCATATTGGAATGAAAAAAATCCAGAGTCAACCGAAAGTTGGGTTACTAAAGTATTGAACGATGGTTTTTATAATTATATAACTGATTCTGCGGCAAGTAAGGAGAGTCATGCTGTTTTAAGTTATTTAATGCAAAAAGGACGCAAGTACAATATTAATAAATATTTTAATACTACCCAGGGTAGTCGAGCAATAATTACCGGAGAAAAAATAACTGAAGGAAATAATTAGGCAAAATTATCTGTAACTATAAATTTAGATGAATTATTAAAAAAAGATAAAAATGATCTTCGGATGGAAAGACATTAGGCTTAGCTAAAATTTACTTTAAATCAAAAGGAGATTGGTGATTTATCTATTCCGTCAAGAGATATAGAGACTATCACTCAAAATAGTAATTTTAATAATCCTAATAAAGACGGAATTGGATGGACTACCCATTTCCGTTTTATTTTACAAAGGGATTTTTTAAATCCATTTTAATTTAGTAAAAGGAGGGCCTTATAATGGCTAATGAAAAAATTAAATTAAATGTCCTTGGAGCGCCAAAGGATGCTGAAATTAAGTACTTTCAAAAAGGTGATGGGGTAATTATGGTAAAAAATAATCTGCCCTATGAAACGGTTTTTGAGATGATCCAGTGGAGTATTAATTTTATTATGGATGATCGACCTTTTGTAAGCGCGCCACTGAAAGAAATTATAGAAGATTTGGCATTGATTAAATTCTATACAAATATTGATCTTGCTGAAATTGAAGTAATTGGTTTTTCTGCTTCTGACCTTTATGCTGACTATGATATTTTAAAGGATAGTGGCATTATTGAAGATGTTAAGGGGTTTATTAATAAAGAGCAATTAGAATTTTATAAAAGAACTTTAGATGCTACTCTTAAGTCTTTAGTGGAATATCGAAATTCTGCTGCTGGACTACTCGAAAGAATTCACACTTTGGCTTCTAATCAAAGTGCTTAGATTGAAAATATTACTGAAATTCTTGATAATCCTCAAGAGATGGCTCAAATTAAAAAAATGTTTGAGTTGATGGATTTGGGTCAAATCAATCCATCAATTAAAAACGCTCCAACAATTCAAGAATAATTTTTAAGGAGGGGAAGATATGGCAATTACCTTTTAGGTAGGATTTGTTGCCGATACTAAAGGCCTAAGAGCAAGTCTTGGGACTATCTCCTCTGAGATTCAAAAGGCTTTTAGTTCGGTATCCGCCGGAAAGGGCATGAGCGATGATATTGCTAAGGCTGTAACTTAGGCACAAATCCTTGAAAAAACCCTAAAAGCAGCTACAACAGATAAAGGTATTTCTTTCTTAAAATTAAATTCCGAGCTTCAAAAAGCAGGTAGCTCCGCTGAAGAATTAGTGGCAACACTCTCTTAGGCAGGGCCTGCTTTTTCAGGAACATTAAATACCTTTTTGCAAAGTTTCGCTCAAGCTGACCGAAATTTAATTTCTTTAAATGGTCATTTAAAAGAAATGCAGCGAGTAATGACCCAATCAATTAAATTTACTGCTGCCCAATAGATTCAATAGTTTGTTGTTAATCAGATATAGGAAGCAATTCAATGGACAAGACAATTAAATGATGAATTAACTACAATAGCAATCGTTTCTGGAAAAACTGCAAAACAAATGGAGTAGGTTTATCAAGTTGTAATTGATAAATCTAAAGAATTAAGAGTTTCTGCTCAAGATTATGCTGAAGCTGCTTAGATTTTCTATCAACAAGGTGTCCCTGACGATGAAGTAATTCGTCGTTCTGATATTACGATCAAGGCGGCTCAAGCAGCAGGACAATCTACTCAAGAAATGTCCTAGCAATTGACTGCTGTTTGGAACACTTATCGAATGCAAGGAGAAGAACTCGAAAGAGCAGCCTCTGTTGGCGCGAGATTGGGAGCAGAAACAGCAGTTGAGTTTAAAGATATAGCAACGGCAATGCAGATTTCAGCCTCAGCTGCTGCTCAAATGAATGTTGAGTATGATATGCTTGCCTCTATCATTGCTACTGTTGGTGACACAACCCAACAATCCGCATCTGTAATAGGTAATGCTTATAAGACCATTTTCTCTCGTTTTAATTAGCTCGTTAGTACAGGTACAGATGGAGAAGTTACTTTAGGTAGAGTTTCTTAGCAACTTGCTGATTTAGGGGTACAAATTCTTGATTCCAGCGGCGATCTTCTTCCATTAGGAGACACCATTATGGATTTAGGTAATCGTTGGGACGAGTATTCTTAGAAATAGCAAATTGCTTTAGCAGAAGCTATTGGTGGTACTAGACAATTCGGTCAAGTTTTAGCATTATTTAATAACTGGGATGAATTTATGAAAAATTACCAATCCGCTCAAAGCGAGGTTGGTGGAGAAACACTTGCTGCTCAATATGAGCAATCTTTAAATTCTATTGATTCTGCAATGACTAATGCAGCAGAATCTTGGGCAAGAGCATTTAGTGAAATTTTTGAATCTGACGCTTAGATTGAATTTTATCACACTTTAGAAGCGATTGGTAATACTTTTGAAGATATGATTGATACTGCTGGCGGCCTTAAAGGAATTTTATTGTTAATTGCATCAATTGCAATGAGACAATTAGTTCCAGCTTTCGAAAAAGCTAAAGCAAGTTTTACTACTATGATGGCAAATAGAACTTTAGAAAGTTAGTAGGCAAGTATTGCTAAATCTTTTGAATAGTAGAAAGCAGGAGTTGCTGCCGCAAATAATATTGGTTATACTGGAAATAATTAGTTTAATACCGACAATGCAACAGAACAGTAGATAATAAGTAACCAATATGCTCAATAGAAATTAACTATTACTTAGCAAGTAGCGCAATAGATGGCTATTGTAAATAAATTAGAATAGTCTTCTTCTGCCGAAGTAAGAAATAAAGCAGAGGGAGAAAAATAGGTTCTTCAATTATTACATTAGCAATCTTTAGAAGCAGTAGATTTATTATAGAGCAATTAGTAGATTACTGCTCAATTAGAGAGACAATAGAAAGCGGCATAGGCAAGAGCAGAGAGAATGAGTAGAAATGCCTCCACCCCTGATGAAAAGTAGTAGGCTTAGGCGGCTCAAAGAGAAGCACGAGCAAGACAAGCAGGAAGTGCGGCTTTAAGTGCGGCAAGCATTGTGGATGGAACCTCTATTGAAAAAACTCAAAAATAGATGATGGGACTTTCATCTATTTTCGGCAGATCTTCTGATGCGGCAAAAGAGTTCCAAAAGGAAATAATGTCGGTTGGTAATGCTTTAAAAAATACTTCTCCCGAAGAATATGGAGTTGAACTTCAAAGAGTTTCTGATGCTTTCCAAGCAATGGCTGATAGTGGAGAATTAACTCCAAATATGAAGGCTTTTGCAGAATAGATGGCTACTGGTTTTGCTTAGGCAGCTTCTGCTCAGGATAGACTCATCAATAATAATTCTCGACTTGCAGATTCTCAAACAAGATTAAATTAGTTGTATAATTCTGCAAAGACCGCGATGGCTGGTTTTGGGCAATCAATGATGAGTACTTTAAGTGCGGTTTCAACATTAGCAATGAGTTTTAGTTCTCTTTGGTCAATGGTCGAAAGTGGAGATGTATCTTTAGGTGGAATTATTACTACATTGTCTATTGGCATTCCTTCAATGATTAGTTTTGCTGGACAAGTCCAAAAGTTGGGTTCAAGTTTTGCTACTTTAGTCAGTAGCGGAGCCAGTTGGGCAGCTGGTTTGGCAGCTCAAACAGCAGCAGAGACAGCAGCCACAGGAGCTACACAATCGCATACTTTGGCAATGGGATTATTTAATATTGCCAAAAAATTAAAGATTGTCCAAGAAACTGCCGATACTGCTGCAACAACCGCCCAAACTGGAGCAACAACAGCGCAAGCTGGAGCCACTACAGCTGCTACCGCAGCAACATGGGGATTAAATGCTGCTTTAAGTCCAGTATTAGTAGTAGTTCTTTTAATTACCGCTGCGATAATCGCTTTAGTTGCAATTATTTGGGCTGTCGTAGCTGCTTTTAAGGCTTGGCAAGCATCTACTCCTGAAGGACAATTAAAAGCAGCTGAAGAGAATGCTGCTGCTCTTAACACTCAGCTTGAGGACACCAAGACTCGTGTTGAAGAAGTTAAAGCAGCATTTGATAAATATAATTCTGTGACAGAGACTTTAGATAATTGCGTTAAAGGTACAGAAGAATGGAAAGAGGCTTTAAGAGATGTTAATAATCAAGTAATTGAATTGATGTAGGAATTCCCTGAATTGGCTACAATGACTTAGGATGGAGAAAAAGCGATTACTAGAAATGCAGATGGATAGTTAGAAATTGCAGATTGGGCTTAGGATAGAATTCTACAAGAGCAAGATGACTAGCTAAATGCTGCCTAGGGTGCGGCCTATGCTGGTTAGCAATAGGTTAGAGCGGCAAAAGCCAATGTTTAGTAGTCTAATATTGAAAGTGCTTTATATGATGCTGGCGGCGGAATGAGTTTAGGGGAAGGCATTGCTGGAGGCATTATTACTGGATTAGGTACAGCATTACTTGGACCTATCGCTGCAATTCCTGCTTTAGTAGAAGGGATTAGTAGTATTGGCACAGCAAATATATCTGATGTTATTGCAAAAAATGCAGAATCTTTAGCAGGTCTTAATAGAGATGAACTTGTTCCCGCCCTTGAATAGTTATTTAATGATAATGGCATAGTAGCAAGTACAGATAAATGGGCAGATATTATTCTTGGAATGGGTAGTGATTTTACAGAATATGCTGCTGCACTTTAGGCTAATACAGAAGCAATGAATATTGAAAATCAGCAAATGGCTGATTAGATTATGGCTGATAGTGGCTACGCAAATAGTGAAGCTGGTTCTATGGCTCTTGAAGCTGGTGGAGAAATTTATGGACAACTTCAGCAGCAAGCTTATGAAAAATATATGAATACTGATATGGCTGATTGGCTTGGTATTGGAACTTCTGAAGGTAAAGCAATGTGGGCCGATTATGCCGATCAAATGGGAATTAGTGATTTAGATGGATATAAAGTAACAAATTATCGTAAAGATGGTGGCGTAGAATATGAGTACATTGATGAAAACGGACAAAAGCAAACAGGCGAAGCCACAAAAGAAATGATTGCTTCTACCTTAGCTGCCGCTGATGCTGCAGATTAGTTAGAAGGCAATCTTAGCGAATTAAGAGCAACCATTGCTGATTTAAATGCTTCTGCAAATGCCTATGATAGAGCTATGGCAGCTTTCTTATCTGAGGGTAATTTTGAAGGAGCCTCAGTTGGTGAACTCGATAGTATTAGAGAGCAAGTAGGATTTTAGGATACTACTGGTCTTGAAGGATAGGCTTTAACTGATGCACAAAATGCAAATAAGCAAGCTGTCACAGATTATGTAAATTCTGCTCTTGGTGGAGATGACGGTGTTTTAAGTGATGAAGAAGCTCAAGCTATGGGTTATGAATCTGCTAATGCTTTTATTGAAGCCTTTACTGAAGGTCTTGATGTCGATATTGAATTGCCTTCTGGATTAGGAGAAGGAATTGCTGATCAATTAAGTGTTGGGGCTTCTAAAGCAATTAACGATACTTACGAAAAGATGGGCGAAGAAGGCGGTTAGGCTTACCTTGATACTCTTCAAACTATTTATGATTCCGTTGATTGGTCAAAAATGACTCCCGAAGAAGCTCAATAGGCTTGGGATTAGATTGCAAATATTGATTGGAGTAATATAGATGCGGCTGACTAGGCTGCCCAAATAGTTGAAAATTTAGGCGGAGAAATTGATACTACCACAACCGCATGGCAAAACAATAAAGTTGCTATGCAAGATGCAATGGATGCAACTTATGATGTAACTTCTGAAATGGAAAAAATGGCCGCAGCAGCAGCTATTGTAAATGATTTAGAAATCAACGGAATAATTTCAGACGAAGATTATTAGACATTAGTAAAATATAATGACGCTTTAGCAGATTATTTTATTACTTTGGCTGATGGGACTCATTAGATGATTGGGGATCCATTAGATTTATAGCAAGAAATGCAAGAATCTTAGCAAGAAAAATATAAGGATATGATAAAAAATACTGGAGAATTATTACAAGAAGAAGTAGACCAATATGCAGCAGGTATCGCAGCATTAGGTGGATCAGCAGATAATTTAGATTAGTACAGAGATACTGAAAATTATGTAGGAGAGGATGGAAAAAATTATTATAAAGGGGCCAATGTTTAGACATAGCTAGATTTCTTGGCATCTTAGGGATATGATTAGGATCAATTAGATGCATGGACATTAGATTTAGAAGATGGAGAAACAACAACAAAAGTATTAGAAGATATTGCTAAAGCAGTTGATGAAACAGGTAATAGTTTCAACGCTTCTAAAGATAATATAGCGGCCTATAATGCTCAATTATTACAATTAGAAACTTCTTATGCTATGACAGCAGATTCTGCAGAAGAAAGAAAAGCAATGCTAGAAAGTGGAGAAATTGGCCAAGATGCTTATAATGCAGCATCTTTAGCTGCCATTAATGAAGAAAAATGGGAAGGATTAGATTAGGACGATATTGAGGCAGTTTAGGATTACGCTGATCATTTATAGGATGTCGCTGATGAATCTGAATTGGTTTCTGAAGAATTAGAACATAATGAAGAAGCTGCAGAAGATGTCGCTAGAACAGTTACTAAAATGAATAAAGGCATTGAAGATTTAGCTGAAGGGTATGAAGATTGGGCGGATATTTTATAGAATTCTGATAAGGCTTCTCAAGAATATAATGAAGCTATGGATGATATGAAATCTGCGATGAGTGACGTTTTAGGAGTAAGTGAAGATTTCTTATCTGATGATTTTATTTTAGATAATTTAGAAGATATTAAACTTGCTGCTGAGGGAGATGCAGAAGCAATTGATCGCCTTGCAATTGCTGCAGGTAGAGATATTATAATGCATCTCGATATTGAAGATGAGGGCGTAAGGCAAGAAGTTTTAGGTCTTTATGATAGTTTAGCTGCTGAAATTCCTGATATTAAAGTTGGAGCGACGGTAGATACAGGGAATTTCTTAGAGACTGCTAATGAAATTATTTAGACTGCGGGTATGACAGCAGAAGAAGCTAATGCTTTATTTAGTTCAATGGGATTTTAGGCTAATTTTAAAACTGAACCTTAGCCTGTTCTTCAAAGAAATCCTAAAACAGTAACGAAAACTGAAGTTTTAGGATATACTAGTGGCACAACAACGGGACCAGATGGAGAACCTAGAGAATGGGAATATCCTATTTTATCAACATCTACTTATAATGATGGATATAGCGAAGAGTGGGGCGAAGTAGATGCTATTGCAATGACTACTTCTCCTGACGGTTCAGAAGTCCCAGTTATTGAGTCATTAACTCGCACTTCTTCTGGAGCAATGAATAATTATTCAAGTTCAAATAGAGGTGGAGGATCTCCTGGTGGAAGCGGCGGGAGCAAAGGTGGAGGCGGCGGTTCCTCTAAGGCTCCCGAAAAGAAAGACGATCCTGGAAAACGAGAATCTCTTAAAATTGCGGATCGTTATTCTACTGTTCAAGCCGCAATAGATGATACTCAAAGAAGTCTTGATAAATTAGACGATACAATGTCAGATATGTGGGGCGGAGTTAAACTTGCTGCTCTTCGTAAGTACAATAAAGAACTGTGGCAATAGGCAGAAAATCTAAAAGCAATGCTTGCTTTAGCAGAACGTTACAAGAAAGAGGATGCTGCAGCCGCGGTTGCTTCTCAAATTGAGGCCGAAGGCGCACTTGGTGGATAGATTGTTGATCTTGAGTTTAATGATGATGGGTTTATTTCTAATAGAACCGAAGTCATTAATAGTATTGATGATCTTCTTTAGGCGTCTTACGATGCATATTATAATGCTTTAATGGATTATAATTCTGCAGTAGAGGCTGGCACAGCTACTGAAGCTATGAGTGAGAATGTTGATAAATTAAAAGATAATTATGATGATCTTGATGAGGCCGCGCAAAATTATATTAAAGATATGGATCTTTCTGATGAAACCGCACAGAAATATATTGATACTTTAAACGATCTCGTTGAACTTATTCGTACTGAAATTTCTAATCGTATTGAAACTATTACTTATCGTATTGAGCTTCGTACAGATATGAATGATCTTGAGATTGAAAACCTTGAACGTTCTATTGAACATCTTGGTGATGTTGGCGTCCTTACAGGCTCTAAAATTGGACTGCTTGGCGATGTATTTGGAAAAGCAAAAGATAATGCTTGGGAAGCAGTTGGTGGATTTAATTCTTTAGTTGAAGTTTTAAATAATTTAAATACTGCTTCTGGTCAAGAATACTTTATAGAAAAATATGGCCAAGAAGCCTGGGACGAATATTCTAAGAATGGTATCCTTCCTGAAGACTTAGTGAGTGGATTAAAAGATTATATTAACGATATGATGTCTTCTGTTGATGATATGTATTCTAAGATGGAAGATATGTTTGATACTTATCTCGATTTGCTTGATTTGTATGCAGATAAATTTGATTAGATTGCGGATAAGTTAAATCTTAACGCTTCTAAACTTGATGTATATCAAGAACTTCTTGAATTTAGTGGTTAGCAATACAATGGCCGTCAAGGACAAGAAGCTCGTAAGGCTATTGCTGACGCCCGTATTTCCACAAGTCGCACAAATATGGAGTTGTCTCAGGCTAAGTACGATACCTATAAAGAGCAATATGATGAATGGATGAAATAGGTTGAAGATTTCCAGAGAGTCCATGGAGACGATATTGCTTCCTATGATGAAGCAACGGCTGCGGCTTGGAACAAAATTGATGAGACTCGTCAAGAGCTTTACAATGGTATGCAAGAGTCTGAAGAAGAGATTTATTCTAATTTCTCTGAATTGGTACAAAATGTTGCAGATGCCATTGAAGTTGGCGCCCAAATTATTACTGAGCAAACCGTAGAAAGTCTTGATGGCTTGTTCAATGATTTCGCGGCTATGACTGAGACTTGGGATTAGATGGAAACTTTACGTACATTCTTCTTAGAGGATTATGATAAAGCATATCAATTAGAATCCCTACTTCGTGATATTGATGACGTAATGAAAGATGTAACTGATCCCGAGGCTATGAATGAGTATCTGGCGCTAATTGATGAAATCAATGCTGCAAATCAGGAAGGCGTTGATATTACTCAAACGGATGTTGACCTCTTAAAGGCTAAATTTGAACTTCAAAAAGCACAAGATGCTTATGAAGAGCAGATGAACGCTAAGAATACAATGCGTCTTGCAAGAGATGCTTCCGGCAACTGGAATTACGTGTATTCTCAAGATGGGCAACAGACTGAAGATGCCGCTCAAGCACTTGCTGATGCACAGTATAACTACGATAAATTGCTTCATGAAGCAAGAGATGAATCTTCTCAATTGTGGTTATAGACTCAACAAGAGTTCTTTGAGTGGCAAGAGCAAATTGATCAAAGTCGTTTACAATGGGATACTGCTTATCGTGAACAAATTCAAAGAACTTATGATTATTATTTAACTTTAACTGAACGTTATGCTGGACAGGTGGATAAATATAATAATATGCTCGGAGATAGTTATGCAGACACTACTCTTGGTATTATTACTCAATACGGCTCTATGGAAGAGGCACAAGCGGCATATACCGAGCAGCACGCTCAATATACTGAGAAACTTGAACAAAATACAAAAGATTATGAATAGACTGTCGACGAAGCTGCAGATGAAATCGGAATTGATTATGATGATTTAGCCTGGGATGTAACTGAAGCAGCAGAAGATATTATGGGTCAAAATGAACTGTTAAAGGGCGATATTTGGGATCTTCAAGGACAAGCCAGCGATGCATTAAGTGCTATGTCTGCCGATGTTTGGTCTAATGTCAACAGTATGATTTCTGCAATTCAAGCCCTTGAAGCAGAAATTGAGGCTGCTCTTGCATTATTAAGACAATTAACTGACCAGTCTACTAATGGTGGTAATACCGCTTTCGATGCTAATCGTGACTATACAGCTACTGGATATAATGCTTTGATTGCACAAGGAATTATAAATCCAGGAGATGTTGATCAAGTTAGAGATTTCTTTGAGAATACAACTTAGGGACAATTGATCGCTCAAGAATATGAAAATAAGGTTAAAGATGATTATTTATCAGGAAAGACTCCTTGGTATGATAGTGAAAAAACTAAAGAAGATTTTATTAACGCAATGGAGTAGGCAGTAGCTAATGGTACATTATAGGGAAATAAAGAATATGATGAAGGAGATACAAGTGATTTTGCAAATGCGGTTGGTGATAAAGGCTCTCATTATAATGATATATATGGTACTCCAAGAACAGCTTCTGGCGGTTTGATTCGTACTCCTCAAATTCGCTCTGTTGCAGAAGATGGCGCTGAACTTATCCTTAATAACACAGATACCCAAAATATTCTTGATGCTGTTCGAAATATGCGTGAAGTTGTAAGAATGAGAATGAGTTCAATGAATACCGACATTGCAAAGCAAACTGAAGGAAATGCCCAAAAGACAGTTATTAACAAGGATATTCAACAAGTTGACCAAACAGTATCTATTGATGCCACATTCCCCAATGTCTCTGTCGCGGCAGAAATTGAGGAAGCATTGAATAACTTAATAAACCAAGCGGTTCAATATGCCACAAGAGATAACCGCTGATTGAAAGGAGATTAGTATGTCATCTAACTTAGTTGAGAATTTCTTTGGCGCGATAAATACAATTTCTCAAGCCAATGTAAATGCGGCTCAACGCGATGTAACTATTGATGCAGAAATTCAATCTGTGGTTAATATTGACATCGGTGAGTATAAGGTGTCATACCAGGGAAATATCTTCTCAGCCACCGCCGCTGATTCGACTGTAACTTATCAGAAAGGGGACAAGGTTTATGTCCTTGTCCCCGGCGGTGACTATTCTAAAAAGAAGATAATTCTTGGTAGTTCCGCATATAAAAATAACACAACTTATAGTGATTTGTCTGACATGACAAATTTCTATATTATTAAGGGACCGAATTGGCTTGATTAGTGGTATAAACCAGTTCAATTACCTCTTGAAATTTGCGCTTGTGAGGATAGATATAAAACTTCCTTACTTAAAGACGCTCATTTTCAAGACTATGGATTTTTAAGAGAACCTCCTAGCCCAAGAGAGGGCTATCCGACGGTTGATTACCCAACAACGTTCATGACGGATGAATAGCTTGCAGAAGCAGATGAACAATTAGCTCGTTATTCTGCCACTTATGATAGCATTATGATTTCTGCAACTTTTAGGACTGAATTTGCTTCAACTCATACTAAAGGAGAATACCGTTTAAGAGTATAGTGTATTACCGATAACCCTAAATATATTACTGATCCAGCGCATCCTGATTTTAAAACATCAATGGGTGAAGAATGGCTAAAATTAAATAAAAAATATGAAGAGTATGTTGCATCTATTGATTAGCAAAAGTATGAAGATGATCCTGCGTACGCGGCTGAAGTTGATGCTAAGAAGTTAGAAATGCAAGTAGCCAGAGATAACAAATCAGTTCAAAAGAAATATCAGTTATTGAATTTTGATCTTGGATTTAAACAATTCAGTGGCGCTCCTTATGCTTTTGTTGCAGATACTCCTCAAAAAGGATATTTTTCCACTAAGAATGCAATTAAAGGTCTTTATAGTATTAGTTTGTGGCAAGACGGTCAAATGGTTGCAGATATTATCCCTACTTATCTTTCTGATGGAACTATCACTTATGATGCCCAAAATTCAGTAAGAGATAGAAACAATATCTTTTGCGACAATATTGATATTCGTTTTGCCCAAAAAGTTAATCTTACAGATACTCTTTTTTATGCATGGATTGAGACTCCTTATGGAGATACAGTATATGATGCAAATGCCGTCGAAGGACGTCCCACCGGCCGCGCTTCTGTCGACTTAATTGCTCATTTGCAACACGGCCTTCAAGATTTAGTTGAGACTTCTCCAGAAGCAATTGAAGTGCATTGGTTTAGAAAAAAAGCAGATGTAACTTCAACTACGCCAACTAATGAGGAAGTTGATAAACATAACAATACCTGGTTTGATTATGGAGGTCCTGGATGGTATCCAATAGAGAAGTTAATTGAAGAAGGCGATTTGAACTATGCGGTTGATTTTAATACATTAACAGTTCGGAAAGAAGCTGTTCCATATAGATGGACTTACAAAGCAGTAATTGTTTATCGAGATATGTCAACTTCTGCAGAATCTGAAATAAACCGTTCAGAAGTAGAACAAGATGTTATCCGACTTGATTCTTAGTATGACTTAAAAGTAGAACAATTTACTTCTAAAGATGGTCGTAAAACCTATTTAAGAATTTTAGATTAGAATAAGAGTGTTCATGTAAATGATCCTGTTACTGGAGAACCTTATAGAGAGTGGTTCGGCACTTGGTATTTAATGCTGCAGGACGGTTCCTATACCAGAATTTCAGATCCTTATTGGGAAGGGCCGCTCGAAGTAAATGACTTTTTACTGAATGACATCGCAATTTTCTATGTCGCCGCCTATGATCCATATGAAGTAGATCCAGATGGTGTCGGAGATTTGCGATAGGTCCAAGAAGTAACTGTTTTACGACATGATATTATTTCAGCAGACCCAGAAGATGCTAGTCTATTATGTGATTGGATTGGTAGAGATACATTTAATTATGATGCTCTTGGAGTGATTAAAGATTGGGCCGCAGAAAAGGACAATACTCTTGAACCTGAAATTAGTTGGGCTGAAGGGCATGGTTCCGATTATGTCATTACAATCTTTGGCCCAGATGGGATAACACCACTTTCTAATCGCGAGTATTATGATGAAAATTCTGATACTGAATCTGGTTAGACAGGTAAGTTCCCAACTTCCATGATGGATAATATCTGGGTAGACTTTGAGAATACAATTCACTTCAAAGTTCTTAATCAATATGACATTGAAAAAGCAAAAGCCGAAAATAATGTCTTTACAGTAAGAATTTAGACTGTGAATGGCGTTGACTATGAGTTTAAGAAAACTATAAATTTCGTAAAAGACGGCGATATGGGAACTATCGGCGCCGAGTGGTCTGCTCAAATTAAGCCTTGTAACTGGAAGCATTCTCCAGATAACGAAGAAGGTTGTTATCTTGAAGCTCTTGATTATCCTGCTCCTCTTGTTATTTATGAGGATGAAGCAACAGGCAAATGGGTGTAGGATAAGAATTTCCGAGTATTCTTAAGACCATTTGTTAAGAAAAATGGTATCCCTCTTGAATAGATGGATCCTCTTGAGGGCTATTTCTACAAGACTTATTGGGATGTTCGTATGCCTGCTTCTTTTGAGTCTACGGGTGAAAATCGAGGTCGTTATGCCGCGAATCTGCGTTTGTATCATGCAGATGGTACACAAGATACTGAACACGTAGGTAGTTTATTTGGCAGAAACGGTAGCTTCTGGGAAAACGGCGGCATGAATGTTTCTTAGGGATACACTCCTAATATGACTCAAGCCAATGGCTTAATGGCGAATACTTACAGCTCAAAAGTTAATGAATTTGAGTAGTCTCCAAATGGTCTGATTGGCTTTACAGTTTATCCTTCTCGTCAATATGCTACTGAAGCTCAGGAGTTTGCTTATGAAAATTATGGAGCTATTGAGGTAAGATTTTTTGATAATTTACACGATGGTACTCAGATTGGAATGGAGAGTCTCCTTTATCGCTTTATTGTTAAAGCACAAGTTGATATTATGAAGGGCCAGTATGACCAAGGCAAAAAGATGATTCAAGTAGAGGGTAATGTTGAACGTATTAACTCCATTGTATCTTATTTCCCAGTAGATGTAATTGTAAATACCGACAAAATTGACTTTACTGATTCTGATAATTATGAAATGTTTGGTCTTGTATAGAAAATTGCAACTAATTGGCCTCAATATGTAACTTATAATGCTTCTGGTTATGACCCATCTGTATTCCCAGATGCAATGTGGTTTAAGTTTGGGCCTAACAGAGATAAGGAAGAAAAGAGTTATGAGCCTTGGAACTTAACGCCGCTCACTCAAACTATTGAGACATAGCTAAATCCTGTAACCCAAAAAATTGAGCATTATTATAGAGCTAAACCCCATTTAAATATGGCAGAAGGATTCTGGGGCGTTTTAAGAACCCGACCTGGAGATTCTCCTTTTGGTAATGGCTACTTTATGCGAAACCAAGTAATGTATCTTGATGCTTATGGAAATGTTGATATTAACGGCTGGGACGGCCAAGGTATTGACATGAACGAAGAAAATGGTACAATATTTGCCATTACCGTGGGTGCTGGTTACAAGCGACCTTCAACAAATGCCTTTACTGGTGTACTAATGGGAGCTGACCGTTCTTTAAAGCGTGCAAATGTAACTGGTGATAGCTTTGCTCATGATGAAGAAGCGAATAAGCATATGCCATATTTGACCGGCTTGTTTGGCTATCAAGATGGTGTAAAATCTTTTGCTTTGATGGAAAATGGTACTGCTTTCTTTGGGCGCGCCGATCGTGGCGGCCGTATCATGATTGATGGTACTAATGCTACAATTTATGGTGGCGGTAATGGCGAAATGGGAAGCCCCACTATTGGTGACCCAATGTGGAATAGTATGAGATTAACCCTCTGTGATTTAACTCATGCGACTTCTCCAGAAAGTGGTGCAGTATCTGGTTATTGGCAGTATGCAGATTCTTATGAAGAAGGTAAATAGGGACAAGATGTAAATAATGGAAAGCAACTTCCTTCTTATGTCGGTATTCAACAAGGATATGATGAAGATGGAAATCCAGTATTTTATGAGCAAGGATTTAATGGTTCTTATTTCTTATGGAATCCTAATGAAGATACTTCGCCTGCAAATATGCTGCCCAACTGGTACAAAGAACTTTGGGAAAATGCTTATATTAAACCCGATGGAGAAGTTCCTTATTGGCTTGGTACAGGTACGAGAGAACCATAGGAATATGGGGAATTAGACTGGTTCCGTGGCGACGAAGCGATGGGAACGGATTGTCAAAGAATCGATTATTTCTGGGGCGGCAATAATAAAGATTTACTTATTTTCCAAAGAGTAACTCCAGATGATAAAGCTGGAATGTCTGATGAATAGTATCAAGAAGAATTAGATAAATTAAATGATAAAAATGGCGCGGATTAGAATAATTCTCATTAGTTAAGTGGTTTTGCTCCTTCTCGTGCTTCAACGACTCCTGCTATTGAGATTGGTCAGCATAAGCATGGTTTGATGCCTGGTATTCTTGATTGGTGCTCTTATGAAAATGTATTTAAGACATTGAATATTCCTGGAGATAGAAACTTTATGGTCACTTACGATGGTACTGTTTGGGCTATGAACGGTATCTTTATGGGAGTGCTAATTGGTTCTAATATTATTGGTGGTCGTATTCAAGGTGCTGAGATTGGAATTGGTCATAATCCCAATGCAAATTCTTATTCATATGTTATGGAAAAAGAGCACGGCGCTTTAACCGATTGTAAATTTGAAGAGTTATGGGCGCCACATGATGTTCGTCGTCCAATTAACGATAACCATACTCCAGGAAAATGTCCTAAAGGCTATGGTGGACTAGGATTTTATGTAGATGGCCAAGGTAATGTAATTGCTAACAGTATTAAGATTTATGGCGGTTCTATTGATATTGGACGCTTCCATATTATGGGCACGGCTTTAGCGAGCGAAACGGCTATTATTGATGAAGATTATGGCCATTTAGTACAAATTGCAGAATCTGATTTCTTAGGACCAACTCATATTTATGGTAATATTGGTATCGGACCTTGCAGAAACTTTAATGATATTGATTGGCCGCCTAACTGGAGAGAAGAAAAACTAAATCAAGGTAACTTATTCCAGACTCATGGTTTTGTTGGATTAGGTATTCCAATGGAAAATGAGACCGATTATAGTATTCATGAGATTGCTGTCGGTGGAGATAAACTAATGAAAGGTCCTTAGAACTATTAGGCGACTTAGCAATTTGGAGCCGGAGACCCTGGTATTGGACGAAATTCTCTTGAATAGACAGCCATGTTCGGTATTGATAGCTTTTCCACTTATTTACCAAAAGTTGGCGCTTCTAACCCTAAAAGCACAAATAGATTGTAGGGACATTTTTGGCCAATGCACTTCCATTATGGAGAAACTGATGAGCAAGTTGAGGGGCAAACAAAAGATACCTTAAATGCTTATATGACCGTAATGGATATATTTGCTTCTACCGGCATGAGCGTTACAAATGGCTATCCTGGCCATGATAATGAAGCTATGAACTATTTTAGAGTAGGCCCTTGGGGATCTGAAGGAATGGTTCATTATTTTAGAAAAAATTTCCAGAAAGAACAAGAAAGTTAGGCTCCAAAATGGGATGAAAAAAGCGAAAAAGACAAGAATTATTTAGGTTGGTTAGGATTAGTAAATCGTGCAGGTACCGGTACTGATGAAAATGATCAATATGCTATTGGTATAACTACTTGGTATTCTGCCCCAATTGTTTTTAGTTCTGATGGTGAATCTGCATGGAACACTCGTGGTCACTTCCATTTCTTTACAAGAGCTTTAAGTGGCCAAAATCCTCATACTACCGGCGAGACTTGGGTCAATGATGGAACTAATAATGCATTAGGTTTTGGTATTGTATTTAATATGGGTACCAATATGAATGTTGATAATGGAAAGATAGGAAACAAAGCATATTTAAGAACGGCAGGAGGAGCTATTGGTTTTGGCGTTGAAAAGAATTACGATGGTATTCATGGAACTTGGTCAATACCAAATGAAGCAGATCCAGAAACCACTTCTTTTTTGGTATTAAATAGTGAGGATGGACTAAATAATGCGAATCCTGGTGTTTGGCTGGCTACTCGTAAAGGAAATGTGCATATTGTACGTTTAGGGGAGCAAGGGCTTTGTTCAGGACTTCATGTTCCAGAACTATTTTTGCAAGAGAAAAAAGCGATGCTATCTGCTCCACAAGAATTAGATATTGGCGCTAACTGGACTAATGGTCATACCCCAGTGAATTATATTAAAATGACAACTAAGGAGATTAGTTTTGAAGGATCTTATGCTGACGAGGACAATCAAAAGAATATCTACGCTCGATTTGCATAATAAAGAAGGCACCCGTATTATACGGGTGCCTTTTTATTTTTTATATAAGAGAGAGCTAACTCGGTCAATTCCGACCTTGCGATTTTATTAGGCATTTTCCAGTAAAGATAGTTGTTTACAACTTGACTCGGTGTCGTTTTAGAAGTGGCTTTTCGCGGCTTCCAAAACTTATCTCCATACCTGCCGAGCATAATTTCGCCTATCTCGCTATAAATGATGCCCATATCGACCATATTAAGTAAGTCCTTCTCCATAGGACTTAAATATCGGTCAATACAATCCATTGACCATACATTCCAAAGGTGAGAATATGACCCAAGTGCTTTTCCTCCGCGGGAAGCTCTTTCACTATCTCTTAGATTAGGTTCTTTTAGAATAAATCGCCAAACTTTAATCCAAGAATCTGGGAGTTTAATCCCGAATAACGACCTTTGACGCTTTATTTTCTACCATTGAGTTTGGGTTAGACCTTTAACCCATTCTTCTGGTATCTAATCTATTGTTTGTAAGCACATATTTGCAGAGGCTTTGGAGTCGCTTGTTGGCGTTACGAGTTGGTCGATTTGCCATTGCTCAAGGCCATCATAGGCGACAATCTTAGGGTCATCGCACATAAGGGCAATCTCACCATTGCCGCTAATGACTGGATTCATAAAGGACTCCTTTCTTTATTTTCTAACTATATTATAGCATAAAAATTTTTTTATTGCAACTTATTTTATTTAAGGTATTATAAAATAATTTTTATTTTGAACGATGAAGCAAAACCCAAGGCCATAGGGATCTATAAAGGATTTGCCTCGTCGGAGCAAAAAGATATTATAAAGGAGACATTTGTATGAAAATTGACTTTAATGCGGTACGCGATTTGTATCGCCCAAATCAGCAAGCTGTTTCCAAAGGTAACGGAAAATATTTCTGCACTTGCTGTAAAAAGACTTTAGACGAGAAGCAATTCTTTAAGACCTCTCGTACAGACAAACATCCTACTGGAGTGCTTCCAGAGTGTAAAACTTGTCTGGCAATGAGGGTCGATGATACTGACCCTATGACCTTTTTACCAATTTTAAAAGAAGTTGATGTGCCATACATCCCAAGTGAATGGCGTAAACTTCTTATGAAAAAGAGCGCAAAAGCTGGATCTATTGTTGGTAAGTACATCAGTTTGATGCATTTGAACCAATATAAGAAATATCGTTGGGCAGACTCTGAAGCTAAGACCAAAGAGGAAACTGAATCTTTACTTGCCGCCATGCGCCAAGAAACTGATAGTGAATCTGAAGCTGAAGCCAAAGTTGAAGAAATGCTGAACTTTGGCGATATTGCGCCTCAAAAACCAGCTCAAGCTATGGTTACTGCGCCAGATATGTCTGCGCTTTATGGCTTAACGCCAGAGACTTCAAAGTATAATCTGACTCAGGAAGAAATCAATGAGTTGAAAGTAAACTGGGGTGAAGATTATACTGAGGATCAATACCTCTATATGGAACAAATGCTTCAGGATATGATGGAGTCTTATGTTATTCAAGATCCAATTGCCATTTCAAATGCACGCATGATTTGTAAGATGACTATGAAGATGAACAAATACGTCGATATTGATGATGTAGCTTCTGCATCTCAAATCGGCCGTCAGCTTGATATGTTCATTAAGTCTGCAAATCTGGCGCCTGTCCAGCAAAAAGACCGTCAGCATACTACTTTTGCCATTTCACAGTTGGCGTTCTTGGTTGAACGTGAAGGCGGCTTTATTCCAGAGTTCTATGTCGATCAGCCTAATGATAAGATTGATTAGGTATTGAGAGATATGCAAGAATATACTGAGTACCTGGTACGCGGCGAATCCAATATCGCTGAAATGGTAGAGAATACCGAAGCAATTTTGGCACAAGACCCGCTTCCAAATGCAGTCGAGGACTATGACGATTTCGCTGCTCTTGAGCGCGAATTGCTGGGTGATATTGCTGATATTGAGGAGGGACAAGGTAATGCCACTACCGATTAAGAAGAATAATCAAAACAATCTTCTTACACGCGTAGTTAGCAAACAAGAAATCCTTGATAATATCGAAGAATATCGAAAAGCAATATCATTCTATCGAGCTTATCCAGATAAACTTGTTGATATGTATATTCAGGCGTCTGGAGAAGATTGTACCTTCAAATTATTCCCATATCAACGAATCTTTTTGCGTGCAATGGCAAGATATAAGGATGTATTTTTAACATTCAGCCGTGGTACTTCAAAATCCTTTATTGATGACCTTTGGAATATGCTGGAATGTATTCTGTACCCCAATACAAAGTTGGCTATTGCAGCTACCACAAAGGGTCAGTCTGCGGCTATTTTGGAATCTAAGGTTTCAGAAATCCTTACTTTGTTGCCAATCTTACGCTTTGAGATCAGAAAAACAGAGAAGGTTAAAGATCAGTTCACCATTTACTTTAAAAATGGCTCTCAAATGAGCAACCTTGCTGCAAAGCAATCCTCTCGTGGTCTGCGTTTCACAGGTTTGACTCTTGAGGAGATTATTGAGGGTGATCCTGATATTATTCAGGAAGTTATTATCCCTACTCTTGCTATTCAGCGCCGTGCGGCAAATGGTGAATTTAATAAAGCCGAGACCATTTCTCAGCAGAAAATTTGCGTTACAACTGCTGGATTTAAGGATACTTATGCCTACCATACTTTGATTAGAACACTATTGCGCCAGTTGACGGAGCCAAATAAAGCTATTGTACTGGGCGGCTCTTATAAAATCCCTATTATTGCAGGATTGCAGAATATGGACTTTATTCGTCAGTAGAAGATGAGCGGTACATTCAATCCCACTTCTTTTGGTCGAGAGTATTTGAGTCGCTGGTCCAGCGGGTCTGAAAATGCTTACTTTGCGGCGGAAACATTTGATAAATACCGTTCTCTCCAAGAGCCGGTATTTGAGAGAGAAAAGAACCTTGGCAAAGGTGTAGATTATGTGTTTGGTATCGACGTTGGCCGTTTCTCTGACCAATCAGAAGTTTGTGTGTGGAAATATATTCCACAAACAGGTACTACCTCTACAAAGCATCTTGTCAACATCTATTCTTTCGAGCAAATGCACTTCGCCGAGCAAGCGATTGAAATTAAGCTGCTCTATGAAAAATATCACCCAAGAGCAGTCGTCATCGACGGCGCGGGCGTTGGCGCCGGCCTAATTGATGAATTGATTAAATCCCAAGTAGATGTGCGTACCAATTAGTTTTTACGGCCTTGGGGTGTAGCCAATGATGATAAAGGTTATTATAATCAATTCAAGAGCGCAGATATGGTCCCAAATTTGCTTTATATTATCAAGGCAAATGCTCCATTCAATACGGAAATGTATGCTAATTTGCAAACACAGTTGACCACAGGTAAATTACGTTTTCTTATTGATGAACGCCAGGCCAAGATGAAGATGGATGCTAGCCGCGCTTTAAAGTTCAAAGACATGACTGAAGACGATAAAGCAAACTGGATTGTACCATTTATGCAAACATCTATTTTGAAAGATTAGATGATTAACTTGGAAGAGAAGCATGAAGGTGTAAATATTATTCTTGACCGCACAAATAAGAATATCAAGAAGGATAAAGTGTCAGCTATGGGCTATGCGCTTTGGTATATTAAAGTAGAGATTGATGATCGTGCATTGATGCGCCAAGCAATCTCTTGGGACTAGGCTATGAAAATCGCTGGCCGCCGAGATGGATAGAAGTCTATGCGCTCTCGTATTACTTTAAAGGGTAATGGATAGTACACTTCTAATCTACGAAAGAGAAAGAAATAATTTTATTTTTGATGTTATAAAATGCTTTATATAATAAAGCGATGACAAGGAGGAATATAAATGCCTTGGCAAGAAAATGACCATCCTTCCATCATGGAGCGAAAGGCAGCTATGCTTCTTGATTAGGGAGACATTTTGTATGTTACAGAATTTTCTTTCCCTGATTTAAAATCAGACCGAGGCATCCCGCTGCGCTTTGATTTTGCTATTTTTGAATCTCCAGAGGATATGGAAAAAGAAAGACCAAAGTTTCTTTTGGAAATGCAAGGCGAATAGCATTATAAGCAAAAGTTCCAAACTAAGGAAGGCTTTGCAAGACAGTAGGCCAACGATAAGAGAAAACGTTCCTACTGTGCGGTTAAAGGCTATACTTTAGTCGCAATTCCGTACACTGAATACAATTCAATGACACTTGACTCCATTTTGGAGTAGGGTAAATACTTTGATTGAGAAAGGAGGGCAATATGGATAAGCCTATGTTTAAGCGCGTCAATGCTCCGCGCCCACCAATGGACTTTGGTTTGTTAAAAGTCCGCAAAATGACTGTTAAACCGGCTGAGGCTATCATCTATAAAGAAGATACTAAAGGCCGCAATTCTGTTGATTGGACTCGACAGACACACGACAAAATGATCGAGACAACTAAGGGCACAGATTTGAAGCAAATTCGTTCTCTGTCAAAGTATTTCTTCCAAACCAACGGTGTCTATGCTCGTGCTGTTCGTTATTTGGCGGATATTTATAAATATGACTTTTTGCTTTATCCAAATCTTGATCTTGACTTAGAGATGACAGATGAGTTCAGTGACAAGATTTTGAAGAAATTTAATGTGCTACTTGAGCACTTTGATAATTCGGCAATTCAGTTAATGTGTCGTAAATGGGCAAATGCGGTTTGTATTGAGGGCTGTTATTATGGTTACATCTGTGATGATGTAAATGATAAACTTGTTGTCCAAGATTTGCCTGTTGACTTCTGCCGTTCCCGTTTTCTTTATAAGGGAATGCCTCTCGTGGAATTTAATGTCCAATACTTTGATAAGGTAACTTCTGACCCAAAGTATAGGGAGAAACTTCTCGGACTTTTCCCTGAAGAGTTCCAAGTTGGGTATCGTAAATATAAAGCTGGTAAACTTCCTGCTGAAGAGCAAGGTGATGATGCTGGCTGGATTCTGCTGGATATGAACCGCTCATTTAAGTTTAACTTTAATGATGAGGATATTCCGCCCTTCTTGTATGCAATCCCTGATATTATTGGACTTGATGAAGTGGAAGATCTCGAGAAAGAGAAGCTGCTCCAGCAAATTCAAAAGATTTTGATTCAGAAATTCGAACTTGACCAAAATGGTCAAATTCCATTTACTATGAAAGAACTTCAACAGTTAAACCAAAATGCCGTAGATATGGTGGGTGACGCTGTTGGAGTGAGCGTATTGTCTACTGTTGCAGAAGTTTCTCTTGAAGATTTGGCAACAAGTAGCGGTACTGAATCTCAAAATAACCTCGAAGCTGCTCAAAATAGTGTTTATAATGCTCTTGGTATTTCTGCCAATCTGTTTAATACCGATGGCAACCTCGCTCTTGAGAAGTCAATCATTATTGATGAGGCTTATATCAAGCCATTGCTTCTGCAATTTGAGCAATTCTTTAACCGCTATCTTGAGTGGAAGTTTAACAAGAAAGATTTGAAGTTCCGCATGAAGATGCTGCTTACTTCTATCTTTAATTCTTCTGATATGTCCAGTAAGTATGAAAATCTTACAAAGATCGGCTTTAGCCGCTTCCTGCCAATGGTTGCTCTTGGACATACCCAGAAAGAGGTTATCTCTATGGCAAAACTCGAACAGCAGATTATGCAGCTTGATGCTTATATGTTGCCTCCATTTAGCTCCAATACTATGTCTTCTGATACTTGGAGTGATATTAAGGCGCAACAGCAGCAAATCCTCTCTGGTGGTAAAGTTACTCCCGTTGGGGGTCAAGCCGATGCTGCACGTGCTGGTTCTGTAACTTCAGATTCTGATGGTGGCGCTGGCCGTCCGCAACTACCAGACGATAAGAAATCTGATAAAACTATTGCAAATTAGGCGGCACAAAACTGATAAAAAGGAGATAAAACTATGATTAAAACAATCACAACTGCTCAGGTTCGCAATATTTGCGAAGATCTTCTCCCTAATTGGGAGACAGAAAGAAAAAATATCCAAGTTAGTGGTAGAGATATGTATTCTATCATTAAAATTAAAAAGGAACTTGAAAAAAAATTAGGCGAAATTCAAGAAACTGTAACCACTTTAGCTGAGCAGAGCGGAGGCGAAAGACAAGATAACGGAAGTTATAAAATTCCGCCAGAAAAGATTGAAGATTTAAACAATGAGCTGGCAGCTTTTAGTGACGAAGAAGTTGAGATTGAATATACTCCAATTAAAATTAAAAACGATGATATTTTGCCTCCAGTATTGATGGATTGTTTATTTGATTTCATCGAAATGGAATAATAAAGAAAGGGGATAAACTATGCCTTCTTTTTACCCTCCAGTATTAGAAAATAAGGCAAGAGCTATTCCTTTTATCCCATCTCCAGCGTCAACTGACTTTTATGAAATTGAATTTGCTATGCCCAGTATCAATGTCGTTACTGATATTGGGCATATTCAAGTTTCAATTAAATACTAGTCAACAAACGAATCTGCTGTTAATCCAGATTATTCCCCCGATAGAGCAGTATTATATATAAAGCGTAGTGAGGGCGGCCTTTATTTTAAGAGAAAAGATAATGGAAACTATTTAATATAGATTCCATATCGTTGTTTCGAAGGTGGCCGCCCTAAACAAGGAACTACATATATAGTTCAAGTACGTTTTGGATTAAATACACTCTGGGATCCAGCCACAAATGGATTAGATGGGTTAGGTTTTTAGGCTTTTGCCGCTTGGCGCAATTTATCAACTAGCCAAGTTCCTTCTGCTTTTGGTGAATGGTCAAATCTTCAAACAGTTTACTGTTATGGAGAAGCAACAGAAAGTCTTGAATATAATTTACATGATTTTGTACCAGAATTGGTTTATAGCTATGCTCCAGTCTTGGATGACCCTCTTGAACAAGTAAGAGTTGTGTATGAATATGCAGATATGTACGGTTCTCGTTTTAACACTCTTGTGTTTAATGGCCAATATTAGCAGGATGGAAGTTATTCTATGAAATGTAAACTTCCAATAGCTCCAGTATAGACCATTTTTGTTTCAATAGAAGCAACTACAAAAAATAACACAGTAAGAGGGCAAACTATTACTATCTATCCATTAAAAAACACTTTAGAAATTCCCGTACTTGGTGGAAAAATGGAAGATGCTCCATTAACAGGAGAAGAGTCTAAAGATGGAGTTTTAGCAAAATAGATCACCCTTACTTATGGTGGTTTAACTGGTAGTGAGACTTTAAATCTATATCGTTCGAATGTATATACATTAGAAACCATTAAAGTAATTACTGGTGTTGCAGCCTATCCAAATTCTAAAATGACTTTAAAAGATTTCAGTGTAGAAATGGGTGAAGATTACCAATATATTGCGTGTTATGTAGATATAAATGGAAAAGTTATTGGTACCGTAGTTGATGTATATGATTGGGGTTATGAAAATCCTGGTTATGCACGACTTATGGATATGGATGCTACCGTTTTCTTAACAACAAGAAAGCATCAACTCCGCCTACAAGGAGGAGTAAATGTTACCAGTTTAAAGAGAAATACTAATGATAATTTTTAGACCACTATTGGAAGCAAATATCCATATTATTCAAGAAATGGTCAAATGAATTATCGAACCTTTTCTCTACAAGGCTTTGTATCTATCAATTTTGATCCTACTGCTTCTTTTATGCGCAACGATAAAGATAATGGACTTTGGTGGGACAATGATAGCGGTTCAAAGTTAGTAGTATTAAACAGAGATCTATATGGAGAAACTTAGTTCTCTCTTAGCCGTCGAAGAATGTAGGAATTAGCAAAAGGAGAAAATGAATCTATTTCAATGCTTGGAAGTGAAAATGCAAGAGATGTTTTTGGGCCTAAAACAGTTTATGACGATTATTATTATAGAAATATAACTACAAACTTAGATACTGCTAAAACAGGAGAGAATTTCTATATTGAAAGAAAATTTAGAGAATTTGTTATGGAATGGCTTTCTGATGGTAAGCCAAAACTTTTTAGATCTGAAACAGAAGGCAATATGATTGTTATGATTACGGCAGTAACATTCACTCCATAGGATAAAAGTGCTCGTATGACATATTCAATGTCTTGTACTGTTACAGAAATTGCTGAATATAATCTTGAGAATCTCGAGGCTTATGATTTAATTCCATGCGATATTAAAACTGAAATGATCGAGGGCTTCCCAACGCATTTAGAGCCAGGAGATTATATATCTGAAGAAGATTATTTAACAATTATTGTTTATGAAGATAAATGTTATGAATACTTTTTAAATCATCCAAATCCTGATGATCCGACTTTAGGGAAAAGACTTGAGGAAAGTTATAGATTAACATTTGATCCTAATTCTTCTTATAATGCTTTCTCAAAAGAAGGAAATCAATATTTAGTCTTAAATTCAAATAAAATTGACCTAATCAATAAAATTTTAAAAACTATCACTGAATATCGTTTTATTCGTGGAGATGAAGATCCAAATGTCTATACTGGATTGATTTATCAATTTAACAAAATCTATAATATTCCCAATTCTATCGCTGGTTAGGAAATTAAATAGATTGATACTTCTACGGCAGTTCGAAATCAAAGCCCAAATATTATTAGCAAAGACCCTGCAGAATGCCGTTATAGTGTCTTAATTTATAGCGTATCTTCTGGGCAACTTCCAGAAGGCCTCGAATTAAATCCTCGTACTGGCATTATTTCTGGTAAACCCGTTTGGCCCCACACAGACGCGCCTCGTCCTAAAGACTCTATTGAGCTTAAAGTTACTGAATATTTTTATCGTGTTCCAAATCCAACAGATCAGGATACTCCTATTGAAACCCCTGATTCTGAGCATATTGCTACTATGACCATTAATGTTGGATATATTTATAGTGAATTACAATTTGATGAATTAGTTCATCCAGACGGGACTTATGAAGTAAGTATTCCTGTAACAACCGTTGGTGAAAGAATTTAGGAAGTTAAACTTTATCCAACATATGTGCGCGGTGGCGTAAAACTTAGTTAGATGGAAGATAGTCAAACTACTTAGGACTATATCTGGTCTGCTTCAGGATTACCTGCTGGATTATCTATTGATTAGAATGGAGTCATTTCAGGTGCTTACCTAAGTGCAGCAGTTGGTGGCATTGCTACGATTACTGTATCTGATGGCGTCGGTCAAACAAAACAATAGATTATTCACTATGGGGATGGCGTTCAATAGATCTTTTTCCAAGATTCTTTAGACTATAACCTTGATTATAGTGAGGTTGGTGTTCCAATTGAAGAAGTTGATGTTTCTGGCGGAGTAACAGGAGGTTATCCAACTGAGGATAGAACTCAATATATTCACGGCTACAAATTTAGTCAAACTGGATTACCACCTGGGCTTGATATTGACGAATTTACCGGAGTAATCAAAGGAACTCCAACTCAAGTTGTAGCAGCAGGTTCGGCGAGAATAACAGCAACAGATTTTCATACTCCTACTCCAACTTCTGCGAGTATTGATATTGTTTATTAGCAGGTTCTTGAGAAATTTGTTTTTGAAGATTCTGATAATTATAATATCGATCCTTATGGAGGAATGGACCCAATCAATTTGGGACTGGTGCTTGACCCCGGTATCTATTTAATGGATGAAGAAGGAAAAACTGGAGCAGTTCATGGTGGATTAAAATATAATGATCCTCCTTATTATAGATTCAGTGCAAAAAATCTTTTGCCGGACTTTAGTATTGACAATTATGGTCATATTACTGGTCGAGCTAGTGTAGCTAGCGAACAAAGAACTGCGACAATTTATGCTTATGATGCACGAGGAAAAGAGCAATCCATTGAAATAGAAATTGTAAAGATTATTTCTAAATTGTCATTCAGACCTCCAAATCAAATAACCATCCCCGAAATGTATGTTGGACCTACTGAAACTCCCATCCACATAGAAATTCCTTTTGAGTATATTAGCGGCGGTACAGATCCCTATGATATGTCTATCAGTGAATTACCCACAGGAATGAAGGGATGGACGAAAGTTAATGAAGATGGGTCTAAAGTATTTATCATTGAAGGTAAACCTTCAGAAGGGCGTCCTGCTCAAAATGCAATTTTAACCATTACTGATGATTCCCCAGAAAAAGAAACAATTACTTATAATATTGCTTGCGGACAAATGGTTGACGAATTAAAATGGAATCAAGCTATAAATCTTTAGGGATTTGCTATTGGGGAAGATTTAAGTTCTCAATTTGAGGGCGGAAAATTCTATATCCAGAATGTAATCGGTGGTAAATCTCCATATACATTGAAGGTTACTACTAATGACTGGAAATTCGCTCCATTGTATATTGGACAAGATGAAGGCGGAGAGCAGAATCCAAATGGTAAAATGTATATCGCTGGACAGATTAGTGAATAGAATTAGAACGAATCTTATACTTTAACATTGACAGATGCTTCTGGATAGTAGGTATAGAATGTAATTACAGTCGGATTGGCTGATCAGCCTTTTACGGTAAAAGCTATAAATAGCTTAAATAATGTCATTTTAGTGGCAGGAAAATCTCGTTTCACTGGCTATCAAATTATGTAGGCAGAAGGCGGATCTCCTGGTACTCCTCCTTAGGAATATAAGTATTGTGTTGCCAATGATTATAATTTAACACCTTTTGATCCCGGAGTTACTTTAAATTAGGATAATGCACAACTTTCTGGAACAATTCAAAATGTTGCTTCTCAATCTATTAGTATTGGATATACGTTTTATGCTTATGATAATGGAGGATTAGTAACACCAGAGGGTAACAAACCGCGTCAAGCATTTGCTACTGGTGAATGGTCTACTCCAATTGTTTATCAAGCTCCAAAAGTAACTTCATTAGCGCCTGGCAATAAATTTACTGTCCCATTGCTGACTATTGGCGAAGGCTATAATTCCGGAACATTAATTTCTGCGCCTTCAATTCCAGGGATTCTTTGGGAACTTTCCAATCCAAATGGATTACCGCCAGGATTAGTATGGACCAATGGTGCTATTACGGGTACCGTTAAAGAAGGATAGCAAGCAGGTTCAGTATAGCTTATTTGTAGAGTTCCTGCATCTGTACCTAAACCTGGAATTGTTACAGATGAAATAAAATTAGTTATTGATGTAACTATTGAAGGAATATTTACAACTTTATCTCTTGGTAAACCTGTTGGTATTGACTATGACTACTTCAAATTAAACGAGCCTATTAAGCAGAAAAATGTGGCTGCTGATTTAGCAGGTGGTGTTGGTCCATATACTTGGACTCTTGAAGGAGCACCGGCAGGGATTACTTTAAATAAAGGGACAACTCAAAATGTTGGAGAAGAAGTATTACTACAAGGACAATGCGGAACTGAAAAAGCCGAATAGATTTCCTTTACCGTTAAAGTTACAGATTCCACAGGAGCCGAGGCACATTATGTAATTTATTCTGGTGGCGTATATAAAGGCTTTACCTTTACTGATAGTGCGGCGATGGATATTCCTGCTATGAAAGGTAGTTAGGATATTACTGAAATAAATTGTAAGCAATACGTATCAGGTGGATCTGGAAACTTTACTTTCACAGCGGAAAATATTTCTCCTTATTCAATAGATTCTACTACTGGAATTATTTCTGGAAATTCTGGTACTGCTTCTCAATTAGCTAAAATAGGAAAAATTTCTGCAAAAGATTTAACCAACTTAGCTTTAATAGAATCTGTGGAAATTAATGTTGGACAAATTACTGCTGATTTTAGATATTTCCATAAAGATACGCATGATATTCCAGCAGGATCAGCTGGCACTTCAGGAACAGTTAATCTTAGTGATGGAGTAATAGGTGGTACAACGATAACCTATGCTATTAAGAGCTTACCAACTGGATGGACGGCAAGTAATGCTAAAATAAATAATCCTTCAAAGGGTATTATCAATTATACTTTACCTCGCGCTGGGACAGCAGCAGGACAGATAATTGTTTCTATTACCGATACAGTAGAAGGAACTATTGAAGCGACGATTGCAACGCCAGCAATAAGTTAAAAAGGAGGATTTTATGGCTGATTTCTTACAAGATAAGGTTTTTTTATTGAAAGTAAATTAGTATAAAGTCCGAAGATATTAGGCTGCAATTATGGTATTGGATTTTGAAACAGAAAATCCAATAGCTCGTTTTGAAGGAAAAGTGGTTAGCGGCAATATGAATATTGCCGCTAACTCTCCTACAAGAAAAACTTGCAGTTTATCTGTAATTTTTGATGCGGATACTAAAATGATTACGGATATTAACAATCTAATTTCAATCAATAAAAAAATTTCTTTATCTATTGGATTTAACAATCCTTTTTACCATACTCCAGAATATCAACAATATGGTGAAGTATTATGGTTTAAATAGGGGATTTTCTTTATAACTAAGGCTAGCTCTTCAATTTCTGCTAATGGTGCAGCGACTGTTAGTGTTGAATTAATGGATAAAATGGCGGGATTAAATGGCACTTGTGGCGGAACGCTTCCGGCATCAACGAGTTTCCACGATAGAATTATTATTGATGCTAATGGAGATTAGACAACCGAATATCCTTTAATTTCTTAGATAATTAAAGAATGTGTTCATCACTTTGGCGGAGAACATTATTCTCGTATTAGTGTAGAAGATGTTCCTGATGTCGGTCGTATCGTGGTGCGATATACTGGTTCCACTCCAATAAACTTTCAAACAGATAAGGACGCCAAAAACAGTGGTCGCTCATTTGTTATTGCACCTCCTCCAGTAACTGGATTTGAAGAAGTTTATGTAAAAGGCGATAACATAGGATATATGGAAACACCTTTAACTTATCCTGGTGAACTTATTTTGGCGGCTGGCGATAATGTCTGCTCTTTATTGGATAGCGTAAAAAATACTCTTGGTAACTATGAATATTTTTATGATGAAGAAGGAATATTCCATTTCAGACAAATTAAAAATTTCTAGGCTACAGGAAGCACTCCGTTAAACTTTAATGATGAAAATGATTCAGATTTGTAGAATGGGTATTTTCCAAAGTTCACTGATGATTAGTTCATCAATGAATTTGCCGATTCATCTTTAGTAACTTAGGTTAGTTTTAATCCTAATTACGCTAATATCAAGAATGATTTTATTTGTTGGGGAAGTAAAAATGCCGATGATAATACACAGACAATGGTTCGTTATCATTTGGCTATTGATACTCGACCAAAAGACATTCGCAAACCAAAGGACTTAGATCCTTCAGATCCTGATTATGAATCTGAACAAAATTACAAAGCCTTAATTGGAGATACTTATTCCTTATGTCATAAAAGTATTTGGAGCGTCAAAGATGCTACAACAGGAGTTGTTCTCCGTTATTCATTAAAGAGCGATGTTTTGTTAAATTCTCTTTATGAAGTATGGGGAGACGAAGTAGCTCCTTGTTTAGATGACTGTTTCGCTGATTTGCCAGAAAGTTATTGGTTTAATTGGAGAGAAGAATTATATCGACAGGCTTTAATGGCGTATGGGCAATCAACTGATGGCTCTTATTATGACGAAGAGTTATTAGCGGAATGGCGTAATATTTATGATCCTGGAAGCACATTTTTAAGAGATGGCTCTGATTCTTTCCAAAAAGGATGGGAAGACCACTATGGAGAAAATAATCCTTCTCAGCCTTGGGGAGGCTATAAAGTTGACGTAAAGGTTGCGCCTGAAAAATTAAGGTATTGGCTTGATATTATTGACACAACTGCAGAGATCGGTAAATTTGGTGTTAATCGTATTGGGCGCCGAACAAAAGTAGAGAACAATTCTAAAATAAATTAGGTATTTGAAGCTGATATTCCAGATATTGTTTTTATTCCAAATGATGGCGACATGGAATAGATGCAAAAAAATACTGAATATTATATTAGTATTGGTCAAAATTATTCTTTTGTGAATCAAGATTAGTAGCAATATTTACAACAAGTAAATTCTTTTGGTACCTGTTATGAACAAGTTAGAGCTATGTTGTACAATAATTTAATATATAATGCTTCAATATCTTTAACGACTATACCTGTATTTTATTTAGATGTAAATCGAGTAATTAGATTGAATTTCCCTAATTTAGGGATAGTTGGCAATTTCGTTATCAATAGTTTATCTTGGTCAATAGGTGGCTCGAACACCATGACAATCGGCGCAAACGAAGCGATTGTGATTGTTTAATTTTTTGAAAAATTAAAATTTTTATTTTTATCATTACAAAATCCAGTATATGTTGAAACGAAAATGCGATGCAGGAGAAAATTTGTCGTGAAAAATTTTATAACTTTTTTATTTTTGATTTTATAAAATGTTATAATAGTAAGTCTGGAAAACGAAATCAAGAAATTATTCCGTTTGCCAGCGTATCACGACAAAGAAAGGAGGAACTTGATGGAATCACAGGCAATTGTGAATACCATGGAAGTTCTGGAAACCAAGCCGATTAACGAGCTTGTTACCGAAGCTACCATTAAGGTATGTTATGTTTCAGAAAATCCCAATCAGAACAATACTGTGATTAACAAAGAGGTTGGTCGTCAAATCGCTGCGACCCTTCCTGGCGCTCCTGTAGTAGGCTTCTACGACAAAGAGTCCGGTGACTTTGTTCAACATAGCCGTAAGGTGACTATTTCCAATGGTCAAGTGAACATTGAAGATATTACAAAGCCTTATGGTTTCGTAAGTTTTGATGCTCCTTGGTATCAAGACTTTATGGAAGATGGCCAAGTCAGAACTTATCTGATGTGTAAAGCCTATCTATGGACTCGGCAATATGAGGAAGCCTCCCAAGCATTGAATAAAGGGCAGTCAATGGAACTCGATGAGCAAACCATGAGCGGCTACTATGAAGGCGATGTTTTCGTTTTTACTGCCGCTACCCTTGACAAGCTCTGTATTCTTGGTGATGCTTATGCACCCTGTTTTGAAGGGGCTAAGATAATGTCCTCTTATACTAAACAGTATGAGAGCCTTGCTGAGCAAGTGGAGAATATCTTAGGAAGGAGGTATTACGTCATGAATGGGCAACTTCAGCCTAAGCCTGAAAAGATTACTCTTGAGTACGCTCTTCAGCTTGGCTGGAATCTGACTGACGCAGTATATATGCAGCTGCGCAATCGTGGAGCTGAGATGAAATACGACATTCAGGGTATTTACTCTGAAGGCGGCACCATCTTTGTTATTCTCCAAGATCGCGAGTCTCTCGAATATGTACGCGTAAATCTGACTATCACAAGCGAAGACACAGTTGAGCTTGATAGTGAGATGCAGGCTGTAAGACAGACCTGGTCTGTTAAGGAGCCTCCTGCTCCCGAGCCTGTTGAGCCACTTGGTGGCACTACCGTAACTGCAACACAAGATCCCGCTTCTACTGCTTCTACTGGCGCTCCTGCTGCTCCTGCAGCTACTCCCGAGCCTGCACCTGCCCCTGCTGGTGCTGGAGTCTTTAAGAAGAAAAAAGATGACGAAGACGAAGGAGAAGGTGAAGGAGAAGGAGAAGGCGATGATCCAAAATCTGATGACGGCGACGGAACCGATGGCGGAACCGATGGCGGAACCGATGATGGCGGAGACGACGACGACGACAAGAAGAAAAAGAAGAAGGGAAATTTCGCAGCAGATGGTGATGGAGATGATCCAAAGCCCGAAGGAAGCGAAGGCGGCTTGCCAGATCCTTCCGTCGGAAACCCAGATCCAAGCGACATTCCCGGACCAGCAACTTTCTCCGCAAACGGAGAGGGCGGCGAGCCAAGTGCTGAACCTGCCGCTGACCCAGAGCCTACTGAACCTACAACACAGTTTAGCGCAGAGCCTGCTGCCGAGCCTGAAGGCGCTCCAGCAGTCGATTATGCTGCAGTGATTGAGGATTTGAAGTCTCAAGTTGAAACTCTTACCAATGAGCTGAATGGCTATCGCGCCAAAGCAGCCGAGGAAGAGAAAGAAAAGAAACAAGCAATGGTAACATCTTACAGTGAGATGCTCACTGAGGAAGAGATGAAGCCTGTTGTAGAGAAGCTCGATGAGTATTCTCTCGATGAAATCGAGTCCAAGCTCGCTGTGACTTATGCTCGTAAGCAGAAGAACAGCGGACATCCTTCTACTGGATTCCAGGTTAGCGTCGCAGGCGCTGCTGCAGTAGATCACTCTCTGGACGGACTCCCTGAATTTTTCATTCAGGCCTTAGAGCTTGACAAGAAGAAAGAACTGAAAATTTAATCAGTTTTTCTTGATAAAAAGGTTATAAACTTTTTTGAAAGGAGATACAAAGTAATGCCTGCTACTTTTGTAAAGACCGAAGGCAAGTATGGCCAGGTTGAGGCTAATCGTCTTTCCGGTATTACCTTCGGTTACATTGAGGCCCAGGCTCCCGCTTATGAGGACGCTGGCGCCGCAACACCTATTGCAGAGCTTGAGAACGGTATGTTCCTGTGTGTAATCCCCGACACCACTGAGACTTCTCCTATGGGCCGCATCGCGGTTCTGCCTGGGGCTGCACCTGCTACTGCAAAGCCTTACCTCGTATACTCTGAGAAGAAACTGTATGACGAGCGTATGGGTTATTCCGATTTCGTTGATCGTGCTGCCGATAAGGTGGATGGCCTTCTGTATCCCAAGCTGATCGGTATTGTGCCCGACAACGATGTTTACACCACAAACACTATCAACGAGGAACCTGATTCCCTGGCAGTCGGCGACGTACTGTATGTTGGTGATGACGGTTACCTGACTAAGACCAAGGGCACCAATACTACTTATCAGTTTGAGGTCACCAAGGTCTACACTATGCCCGATGGCCAGCCCGGCGTTAAGCTGATGAGCAAGGCCTGCGGAGCCTAATTGAAAGGAGGATTTACAGATGGCTTTCGTATATGCTGATAACCTGGCTCTTGCTAAGGTACTGATGTCCAAGAAGAATCCTTCTGGTAAGTACTCCTTGAACGGCCAGGAAGTTTCCTATGACTCCCTGAACGATACTCTTCAGGCTAATCTGAAAGAGATCGCTGGCACTCCACAGCTGTGGCGTGAGAATAAGAACACTGTCTTCTCTCTGATTGAGCAGACTCTTGATACCGTAATGCCCAAGAATGTTCTTGACACTTATGGTATGTTTGCCGATGTAACTACTATTGCTCAGGGTGACACCATGGTGTATCACCGTAAGATTGGTGAGCAGCGTGCAAAGCAGTTCGTAACTCGCGTTGCGCTGGCTGGTCGTTATGAGGCTTTCGAGCTTGCTGACGAGAAGTTCACCATCAAGACAACCGCTTACGGCGGAGCTGCTCGCATCGGCTTTGAGGAGTTCCTCGATGGCCGCGTGCAGTGGTCTGATTATCTCGACATCATCAATGAGGGTATGTCCGAGGCAGTCTATAAGGAGATTGCTAAGGCTCTCGTTGCTGCTATCGAGGCTTTCCCCGCTACCAACAAGGTAAGCGCAGCAAACTTCGACGAGGCTCAGTTCGACCGTCTGCTCCAGACTATTGCTATTTATGGTACTCCTACCATTTATTGCACTCTGGAAGCTGCTATGACTCTGCTGCCCTCTGACAACTGGATTTCCGAGTCCATGAAGGACGAGCGTTGGAACAACGGTTACTTCACTCGTTATAAGGGCTTCCCCGTAGTGGTTCTGCCCCAGTCCTTCACCGATGAGACCAATGCCACTAAGGTCATTGATCCTTCCTATATCTATATCTTCCCAACCAACAACCAGAAGCCCGTCAAGATCGTGTTCGAGGGCCAGACTCACGTCAAGGAGTTTGAGAACCGCGACTGGTCTACCGAGCTGCAGACCTACCAGAAGTTTGGTGTTGGTATCATCACCACTAACAATCTGGCTGTATTCCGCAACAAGGGCCTTGTTATTGATAATGTTCCCGGCGCTTGGAACTAATCAGTAACGATTGATTTTGAGATAAAGGAGAAATAACATGAAAGTAATCAATCGAAGCGATGGAAATGTGGTCTACTCTCTCCCCGAATTGAATATTCGTAGAGTGTTCGTTCCAGGAGAGAGTAAAGACCTTTCTGAACAAGAGCTAAATGCTCTCTGGCAAATTGATGGCGGCGCTTCCCTTCTTCGTAATGAGCTTATGGTTCAGGATGAGGAATGGGTAAATAAGATGATGCCGTACGCCCCTATCGAGTATTTCTGGCTCGTCGACGACGTTGATAAGTGTGTTCTTGAAGATAGCCTTGAGCTGTTTAAAGAGACACTTGAATACGCGCCAACAGGAGTTATTGATCTCATTAAGGCTCGCGCTTGGCAGTTGCCAATGACCGATCTTAATAAGATGGAGGCTCTCAAGCAGAAAACAGGTTTTGATACACTCAAAGCCATTGAGGTTATGAAAAAGCCAGAAGGCACAGCTCCCACCGCTCAGAAACCAAAGGAGAGACTCCGTAAGAGGGAGGGTTAATGTGACTTCTCTTAACGAGGTATACGATGCGTTTTTCGCGTTAATTACCGACGATATGTATATGGAAATTACAGAGGAGGAGACACGGGCCGATTGTCGAGAGCTTCTCGAGGCTTCTCTTCCTTTGTTTGAATTTCCAGATAAGCCGATTGATATTGTAGGAGATTCCTTCAACGTAGACCTTACCCGTGAAGAACGTAATATTCTCGCGTATGGTATGCTTCAGATTTGGCTTCAGCGCCAAATCACTTCTATCGATGTAGTTCGACAGAAGTTCTCAGGTACTGACTTCAAGCTGACCAGCCAGGCCTCTCATCTCCAACGTCTCATGACGCTTATGACGAACACCAAAAATGAGCATAGGCGCCTGCAGATGTTACACTCTCGTCGTAGAGTGGGGCCAACAGGCAACTATGAGTCAACATTTGATTTGTTGGCGAAAAGAATGCACTGAGAAAAAGGAGATGTAGTATGGCGAAACAATTTAAGTTTGGCCCCGATGCTTGGAAGTATAACAATACCCGTTTGACAAATCAAATCTTTAAGCTCCTACCTATGTATGAGAATGAAGAAGATTGGCAGGCTCAGCGCCGCACAGTGGTCGATGAGCTGTATGGGTACAACAAGATGTTTGAGGAAAATCCTCATTTCATGGTATTGATTGCCAAATTGATGGCGCTTGACTATGCGGACGATAAGATGATCTTCCGTAAGCGTATCTTTGAAGCAATCTCTGAATTGAAGTCAATTCAAATTTAAGGAGCGGTAGCATGAGCTATGAAGGCATGAAACGCCGCCTCAACTACTATGGTGGAGCACCACAGTAGGACCGCATGATTAGAGATAAACTCTGGTCAATGCTTTCTGCTACTAAATACTCCTATCAGGCGGCGAAATTTACGAAGTATCCTGGAATGGATAAGCAAACAGTTGGCTTATTTAATCCAGTTACTTAGAATATGGACTACGATACGAAGCTGTTATCAGTTCCGTTCGATGCCCAATACTCCGTCGGCGATGTATTTCGGTGGGACAATACCGGTACTTACTGGATTTGTTACGCACGAGATTTAACTGAACTTGCCTATTTTAGAGGTCAATGTCGCCGTTGTGATTATAAAGTTCAGTGGGTAGACGGCGATCGTGAAGTACAAGAGACATTTATCTCTGTGGTTGGTCCTTCCAATCCAGATTACACGTCTACGAATACGACATTTGGTTCTGCCGACCTACCAAATGCAAATCTTATTGTATTGGCTACGGCCAATAAACAAAACAGGGCGTATTTCAATCAATATCAAAAGTTCTTATTGAAGAGCTTTACCTATAAGGTAGATTAGATTGACGACATTTCAATGCCGGGCGTCCTGCAAATGAACTGCTCCAGGTACTATACCAATTTGGTAGAGGACGATGTTGAAACGAACATTATGAATACCTGGAATGTACAACCCGTCATTCCTGAATATCCGACAGAATACGGTATTGAAGGTCCGCTCGTCATTAAGCCTCGATTTAGAGTGGAGTTCAAAGCAATTGTCGCCGGCGGTAAATGGATTATTATAGAGAATGAAGGCGTTAGACCTCACGATTAGATCCCTGCGAAATTCCAAGAAACAGATGATGTCTATGCACAATCAATTCATGTTTATTGGGATTCAATGATGTCAGGCGCTTTCACCATTGGATATTAGATGCCAAATGGAACTCTATACCAGAAACACGTCTAGGTTGAATCATTGATGTAACGAGAAGGAGGAATAAGATGCCACTACTGCGATCACAAAGTGAGAAATCCATGTTGGGACGTTATTCATCATTCGCTTCGGTTGAAAACACGCTCTCACTGGTAGTGGATAGGTTATTAAAGAATGAGCGCCTCAAGCGTCTTCTTTATTACACCGATAAACACGCTTTGGAGCTGCCAAAGTTAAATCAAGAACAGGCGTATTCATTGCTCAATAATCAGATCAGAATTGTCCCTAAACTGACTATTGACCATGACGCTAAGCCCTATGTGATTATCACACTGGATAATTTCGTGCCTATGGAAGATCAAACCACGTTCAGATCTTTCCAACTTGGATTTGATATTCTTGTGCCGTATGAGTTCTGGTTGTTGGATAATTTCAAGTTGCGCCCCTATTGCATCGCCGGCGAGATTGACGGCATGATTAACAATGATTTTGTCATTGGCACTCAGGTGGCTGACTTTATGGGCGCTAAGCAGCTCATCATTAACGAAGCACAGGGAGGCCTTTCGTTGTATTACAATGTCGAAACCTATAAGGACGACAAAAAGTTACATCCTAAGGAAGGACCCACTCCTGTCTTTTGATTGATTTCAACATTGACGAGCTAATGCTCGTCACTGGTATTGATATTCCAGTTGAGGCTTTCGGAATAACAATACATCAGCCAAGAGTGCGAGAAATCGCAATGCTTGGTGAGCAGAACTACTTTATTGCTCTGTCGATATTTCGAATGAATAAAAAGTAGCTTCACATAGAATCACCCGATGTAACAAATTGGATGATTTTTAACGAATCATTGACCCAAAAGATGGAAGGCATCAAAGATGTCCGGGCGCTTTTGAGTAATTTTCTTCAGTTGTTTTTTACGACTAAGATCAATATTGGTCCGCGATCCTTAATCATTTAGAATAAGGATTAGCTAATCAACATTGAGCCAGAACAATTCGATGACTTTTAGGAGTTAATCGGAATTGTTGGAGGTGCTTCTTTATTGAGCGGTTCAAAAGAGGAGTTTAATCCAGCAAACAAGCTGGCGGCGGAAATCGCTGAAAAGATGAAAAAAGCGCGAGCGAGGCTCGCTGCTATGTAGCCTTAGGCTAAGTCGAAAGGCTTCCTGGCTAGATACATACGAGCTGTCGCAATCGCAACGGCAAACTCGCTATCGGACGTCACTGAGATGACTATTTTATAGTTAAACTCTTTGATGCAAACCTACTTAGCATGGGAGGCGTATGATCTTGATGTCAGAAGCCGTTTGGCTGGCGCAAAGAACGATAATAAACTCGTTCACTGGATGATGCGCGACCCAGAGAACGACGATGATTCGATTGGAACTCTTGAAGGTTAAACACTCTTATGAGATGTTTTAATACCTTGATTAAAAGGCAAAATCTTTTAATAGGAGGAATATTGCTATATGAAATGGGCAATTCGTGAAGCCATTGACGTCTATTTCAAGGCTAAGTCCGTGTTCCAGCTTGGTGCAAAGACTTTCCGTGCTGGCGAGCCTGTACTTATCTTTGATACAGTCAAGACTTCTACTCTTGAGGTTGCCGCTGAGGTCTCCTATGTAACTGGTGGCCGTGGCAATGCTCGTCTGCTCTCCTATGAGGGCGATAAGACCCTGACCTTCAACTTTGAGGATGCTCTGCTGTCCAATGAGGGTCTGGCAATTCTTTCCGGTGCAGATCTGATTCCTGCCCGTAACAAGCATCTTCCTGGCGCTCATCCCGACGCTCGTAGCGTGATTGCTCACTATACTGAGAAGTATTCTGTTGCAACCAACAATATGCGCGACGAGGATCAGACCAAGAACGTATACGATGATGACACTTCCCTGTACCCTGCTGGTGGTCCTGATGATCCCGATGGAGGCCAGGGCGTTGGCAAGTATGCTCCTCGCGGCGGCATTGACAACGTATGGCTGACTCGTAAGCCTTATGTTGGTCAGAACGCTAGCATCTATGTGATGCTGCTCGATGACGCTGGTGAGATTTCCGGTATGCCTGTCCAGATCAATCTGGAAACTGATGATAGTGCTGAGGGTGCTGATAAGTACGCTTACCTGCGTAAATTCCACACTCAGAACGATTTCATCGCCTTTGACCTTTACAATAAGCCTATGTCTACTGCAGAGTATCCCGATCCTGAGACTATCGAGGAGGCAGCTATCTTTGACGACCAGGTAGCCTACTATGTAGACTATGAGTCTTGCGTACGTAACTGGGTTACTGCTTGGGGTGAAAAGACCGATTACCGCCGTGTAATTACCGCTCCTAACTACGGCGAGACCTGGGGCGGCACTATGCAGGAGCAGGATGATGGCACTATGTCCCTCAAGGGCTTTGGCCACTATGCTTACTTGCTGGCTCCTTCCGGTGGTATTGCTCAGCCTAAGGCTTACAAGGAAGGCTCCGACTTCGTTTACAAGGTAAACGTTCCTTCCATTCTGTATCAGGACATCGTGCTGCTTGACTACTATGTTGAGTACACTCACGATGCAACTCAGGTTTCCATCCTGCCCGATAAGTTCGGTCCTTATATGTACGTCGAGGGTTCTTCCCTTGTTCGTCGTGCCTCCGATGGCGTGGACCTGCCTGTTGAGTTCGTGATTCCTAAGTTCAAGATCACAACTGCTCTGACCTTCACTCTCGCCGCAACTGGTGATCCTTCTACCTTCACCTTCTCCGGCGATGCTTATCCTGACTTCAGCAAGTTCGACCTTACCCGTAAGGTTCTGGCTGACATTCAGATTCTTGACGCTGACGATAACTACGACGGTGCTTCTTCCGGTATTGCTACCGCTGATCCTACCTCCTATCGCCGCTTCAAGTACAACAATGACTCCAACGGCGAGTACATCTGGAAGGATCGTTCCCTCGAGCCTCACCAGAACATGGACTACTCCGATACTGGCAACTGGCCTGATAAGCAGTACAATCAGGATGCTGGCGGACCTGCAACCCTCACTCCTGGTAGCGGCCTGATTGATCAGGAAAACCCTAAGATTGACGTCGACCTGAATGACTTAGGAACTAAAGTGTCTGACGTCATCGCCAACGCTCCCGCTGGTTCCACTCTTAAGTTCAATGAGGGCATCATCAGTGAGCGCCTGGTAATTGATAAGAACCTCACCCTCGAAGGTACTACCGAAGATGGTAAGGAGACTATCCTCCAGGGCGGAGCACAGTTGGCGGCAAACGGCGAGCCTGTTCGCCTGACCATTAAGAATATGACTCTGGTACCTGATGCCAATACTCCTATTGGCGTAACAAGTCAGAATCAGACTTCTACTGATCAGCGCGACGCTACCGTAATTATCGAGAACTCTACAATTCGCGATTTTACTGGTAAGGCCGTCTATGTAACTGACGCTAAGACTACAGCCATTCGCAAGTCTACTTTCGAGAATTGCGCTACCGGCGAGGATACTGGTACTGTGGGCGATCACACCATTGACTTCAACCTGGTTGGAGTTCAGGGTGCTAACATCGACCTTGATACCGTAATCTTCAAGGGTATGAATGGCCATAAGTCCTCTGTCAAGGTCACTCAGCGTGGTGGTCCTTCCGATAAGGGCGCTGGCGATATCCCCATGGATATTCCTCAGGCTACTATCGCTAACTTCACTATGAGCAACTGCGACTTCCAGACCGATGGTCAGGGCACTCCTGTGGATCTGATTATTGGTTCTGATCATAAGACTCCTGACCAGCCCGAGCTGAAGAATACTACTGGCGACTTCCCTGTGATGATTTCCGGTAATAAGACTCCTGTTCGTGTGCAGAACCTGTATAAGGGCAACGACGACGTTGTGACTGTTCCTGCTGGTGCTACTGGCTATAAGAACGCTAAGTCCGACTTCGTTGTGGTTGGAGCTGCAACTCCTGTAACTCCTATCTCCATCAATGCGGCTGGCTATGACGACATTTACTGCGCTTTCCGCGCCGCCAAGGCTGGCGACACCGTCACTCTGAATCAGGACATCGCTATCTCCGATAACGATGTGAACATCGCTGGCGACTCTATGGTTGCTGCGATGATTCCTGCTGGAGTAACTCTCGACGGTAATGGCCACAAGATCACTGTAGGTACTATCACTGGTAAGCACATCCTCGGTGTGAACGGTGAGAATGTCACCATCAAGAATGTGACCATTGAAGGCGCAGCCGGCGCCAAGTCCGGCGTGGTTGTCAGCGGCGTTTCCGCTAAGCTGACTGCTACAAACGTCACCATCAATAACTGCGCTAACTGCGGTATCCAGGTAACCAATGGCGGCCAGGTTATCCTCGATAACTATAAGTCCAATGGCAACGCTTGGGGTTCCGTAAACTGCGATAAGGGTGCTGGTGGTGCAACTCCTCGTGTAACCTTCAACTCTGGCGCTATGGCCGAGAATGTTGAGATTTACACTGAGCTTGTTGACATTCAGTGCGTAACCGCTCCTTCCCTCACTGAGGTAATTGGAGTTGGCGATACTCTGAAGGGCTTCAAGTATTACACCTCTGACATGGCTCGTCTGGGCGTGGCTGCCGTTGTTGTCGATGGCAAGACCACTGTCTATGAGGACATGGTTGAGGCTGAGGAGGCCGCTGATGAGGCCGGCGTTGACGTCGTAATCCTCTAATCTCACGCTTCTCCTTAAAATAAGAAAGACCCCTCCGGGAAACCGGAGGGGTTCTTTTTTTATGCCTATTTTTACTCAAATACCACGAGTGCGGCATCGTAGGGCATGAGATAGAGAAGTTCAGCATCAGAGTTTCTGGTGCGAATCCAGATCTCGATACAGGAAGCGCCGTCCTCGGTATTGAAATCCATAGAGATAAGATCGCCGATGTCCTTAATCAAATCAACCAGCTGGTTGAAAGTGGAAGGATTGGTGGCAAATCCATCTGGAGTCTTGATAAGAGTTACATAATGAATGTCGCGGCCGTACAGCAGGTAGTAGGTATTGGGAGGGCAATCCTCATTAAACCATGTTGCTACACGGTCGGCAAGATTCTCAGGGTCTTTCTCCAGGTCATAGAGAGGCTCCTTAGACACGATGCTCTTATTCATGTCATAGATAGTCATATTGGTAGACACGCTGGCAGTTTCATCAAGCGCCTTAATAGTCACTTTCTTGCCATTCAATGCTGCTACCACATATGCTTTCTTATCCATCTCTACCCAGAAGATTTGACCTGGCTTCAAGTCAGGCAGACCGCGGATAGTATTCTTACTGGGGACATCTCCACGATACCCTGGCAGCTTCTTAATCGCCTCTTTGATGCGATTAGTTTTTTCTTCTTTTTGGTTCAGAGCCGCCAAATCATGCTTTGTCTTGGCGGTGGCAAAGTCAACTACTTTGTCCATTAACCTTCCTCCTTTACTAAATCTACATGGTAAATATCGTCATCAAAGGGACGAATTTCAATCGACTTTCCTTTAAGGAAAATCAGGAACTTATTATCTTTCATGTGCTCAGATTTTACTACGCCCCAAGGGCAATCTTGAGCGCGACATCCATAAAGATGATTGATAAGAGTAATGAACTTATCAACATCACTTAATGGGCCATATTTTACAATATGCTGTTCACAATCTTCTGGCGACCATACCTCATAGAAGTCATTCCAGCAGAGATTCAACCATTCGATAAACTCTTGTCTCACTTGGGCATGACCTCCAGATAATGATTGATGTACCAAATCGCTTTCTCAAGGTCCTGCCGAGTCTTAGCAGGGTCTTTCTTTCCTGCGCGGCAGATGTATTTAACCGCATTACCAAGACAGAAACCGCGGATACCATCAGGACCAAGCTGGTCTTCGATAATATCAATGACCTCATACTTCCCACTGGTATAGTGGGAAGGATGATTTACAGGGTCATCATTGGGTACTGTCAGAATGGCGTGTTCGATATACTCCTCGCCAGGCTCAATGGGAAGCCCATCTCGGTCATAATAAGAAGAAGAAGTTCTATCAGTCGTCATTTTCGTTGCTATCCTCCAATGTTCCAGATTTTCTTTCCTTCTGGACTTCAAACTTACCAGTAGGAAGAATTTTTGTAATCTTATATGCTGTGTGGCGCATAGGACTATTCTTATAGGTCTTAGCAACGAAAATATCGTCTTGACGCATACCGTGAATAATCAGAGCAACGCCACGATTCAACCAACTCTTTTCAACTACTTTCTTCTTGCCATCCACTACTTTTGAAACCTGCTTATCGTAAGATGCAAATTGCTGCTTACGGAATTTCACTTCAACAGGACCAGTAGCAGTTAGCAAAGTAATTGAACTGTGGAGTTTGTCTTTTGCAATGGCATAGCCGGCAATCATTGTCAGCTTATAGATGGGAACTACTCGGCCGCTCGGCACCTTATACAGACTACCAACTTCAGGTTCAGTCGGCAAGTCATCAAAGTTGGAGATGTTATTGATATGAACCATAGGGTGTTCCTGGAAACAGAGGCCCATAGTTTCAATCTCCCACTCGGCATAGCCTTGTTCCTTATTGAAATACTTGTCCAGCCAATCAGAGATTTGTTTATCATTGACGGCTTTAAGCATTTCTTCTTGGTGCTCTTTCAAATAATTCTTGATATGGAGCATCCAACTATCGAAATAAGACTTCCAGTAAAGAGTAGGGAAATGGTTCTCTTCCTCAATACAACCTGTATCATATTCGATTTCATTAAGAAAATCAAGACAGGTTTTATTGATTGGATAATAGTCAATTTTTTCGCCGAGTCTTTTCTGTTCTGCCGCTTTCAACTGATTCATATAATGAGTGAAGTTGAAAATTCTTTGAGAGAACTTTAACTCCTTAGTATCTTGCGGCCAAAGACCAAGTCTACTAATCATAAGTAGATTCTGACCATTCAGTCGGCTCTTCGTATCAGCTTTAATCTCTGCCAATTCCTTGATTATATCTGATCTCAGACCGAATCTGTCGAATGCTCCGGCCTTTACGAGTGTCACAATTGAAGTGACATCAGCGGCAGTTTTCTCAATGAAATCCTGCAAAGATTCGAATGGGCGAAGCTCGAAAATCTTGGTCATAACCTTATCTTTGAGGCCCTTCACACCAGCCAAACCATAGTGAATGGTATTGTTTTCACTATCAACAGAGAAATCTGCCTCACTTACATTGATGTCGATAGGAGTAATATTCACTCCTTGACTTACCAATGTAGCAACCGCTTTGGCAATTTTATTGTAGTTGGCACCCTTACCGTCCAATGCTCCGCTTCTCTGAAGGAGACAAGCGCATTGCCAGTAAATGGGCGGGAAGAGGATACCACCCATAAGGATACACTGGACGCCGATGATAGAATAAGGAAGAGCATGATTGAGGGAGAAGCCATATCCGAGAGACGGCTGAATTACTACCTTCCATAGATAATCCTTTACCTCCTGAGTACCTTCACATTGAGAGTAGAACAACTCTTTCTGCTTGGTAATCTCATTCATTTTCTTCTTCGCGACGGTCTTACGAAGCGCATCAGCCTGCTTCAATGTGTATTTAGCCAACAACTGGCTCAATACCATGAAACTTTCCTGTGTCGCCGCGCAACCATTGTATCTATCGAGTTCCTGGTGCATAATGTGACGCTGTTCATCACTCAATCCAGCTTTAACCATTTCTTCTTCAAAAGACTCTGGATCATCTTTGATACGGCAGAATCTTTCAATCTGATCCTCTTCGCCTTCTTGAGTCATCAGACGAATCAAACCATTAACAGAAGTAAGCTCGGCAAGGTTATGAGGATGAGTTGCCAGGATACCTTTACGACCAGAAGCGGCGTCCCACTGGAATACAGAGAGCACTTCATTGTTATAAAGTTTCGCCCAGATTTCAGGGTTATTGAAGTCAATGGTATTGGGGTTGATATACTTACGAAAACACTGTTTAAGTGTTAAATCCTTATCAACCAAACCATCTTTCTTCAACAAATCAAAGCACGCGGCCTGAATATCAAGCGTGGACAATAAAAGGAAATCGTACTTGTAACATCCAGCCTCTTCCACGGTATGGAGGTCCAAGGCGGTGCACATATCGCCGTTTGGTGCTCTCATAAGAGAACAATGATTAGTTAAACGGTCTTGGTCGTCAAACAAAATCACGGCAGCAGCGTGCGTTCCTGACCCGACGATTAGACCCTCAATCTTTTTGATAATGTCCAAAAGGCCGGAATATTGGTTGCACTCCTTGATAAAACTGTAGTTGACAGAATATCCTGTTGTCTCATCACCTTCGAGAGTCTGTTTGAGCGTTGCGACAAAGCCGCGCTTAATCTCAATCAGACTGGACAGATAGGTTGAAATATCGCTATCCAAACCATTGGGAAATTCCTCGCTTCTGTAACCACGAGCAGCATTGCCGATGGCCGCCTTCAAGGTCAATTTACGATATGTGGCTACCTGGGTCATACCCAGTTCGCCGCGCTCTTTTCTTATTGCGGCAAAAAGTTCAGGACGCTTAGAAGGTTGAAAATCAGTGTCAATGTCCAGAGGAGAAGTACGAACTTTGTTGGCGAATCGCCAAAAGTAGAGGCCGTACTGAATAGGATCACACTGAACCACGTCCATAAGATAACAGAGGAGAGAGCCGGAGGCAGAACCTCTGGAGGGACCAACAGCGCAATCAATACTCCAAGCCAGCTCAAGAAAATGCTGCATAGTATTAAAGTACGCGAAAAAGTTATCGTTGAACGCTTCCGACTGGAACTTGAACGTATCGAACTCTTCCTCTAAACGCGAAAGGTATTCTTCATTCCATTTGCCTCGCTCCATCAGACTTTTAAGACAATACATCGCACAATAATAAGTCTGATAGTCTTTTTCATGTGTTGCCCACCAAAGAGTGGGGTATTGAGAAAGGTCAACCAACTGTTCAGTTGTAAAGCCAACATTGATAGGCGGAAGTTCAACTTTGGGAATACGAGGATCTTGCGCCAAATCATAGAACTCAATCTGGTCAGCGATATGAAGAGTATTCAGAAAACATTTGTCTACAAACTGTGGACGAATATCCATTTTATCCATAAGTTCATAGATTTCTCTTTCATCCATCATTCTGGCGAAAGTATAATACTCTTTTACTTCACGATCCTCTTGTTTGCTTCTCAGAAAGGCTTCGAAGACCGGGAAATCCTCTACGTTCTGGTAGTGCGCGTCAGTTGTGATGATGAACTGCGCCCGGCCGTTATAAAAGTCAACAGCGCGTTGATTAAAAAGAGTTTGATCCTTACTATCAGAAGGTTGAAGCTCAATATAAAAATCTTCGCTACCAAACTGATTATTGCACCATTCGATGAACTGCTCTGCTTTGTCGTATTCTCCATTGTTAATCAAAGTGGGAAACTCGCCGCCCAGACAGGCAGTAGAAGCAACCACATGACCGCGCGCCCACTCCATAACCTCCTCAATGTCAGATTTAAGAGTAGGTACTCTGCGCTTGCCCCACTTGACAGTTGAACGATACCATGCGCGAGTCGATAATTCAATCAGAGCTTGATAACCAATCTTATCCTTGGCAATCAGCAGGAAGTGATAATATTTCTCTCTCTGCTTATCGTCAGGGTCATAGCTATCGACGAGGTAAATCTCGTTGCCAATGGCAAGAACGAAATCATCACCGGCGTCGCGCAGTTTCTTTTGCATACGATTGATTTCAATAACTTCTGAGAGATTATCGTGATTTGTAATGGCAATACCGCGCATACCGAACTCTTTGGCTTTATTTACGAGATCTTCCAGCTTATTGATACTGTCCAGACCAGTTGTAATATTGCTGTATTCAGTATGATTGTGGCAACCAAAGTACATTCACTCATCTCCTTTTACTTTGTAGATGTGATATTGACGACTTTCAGTCGTTTCTTGGCTCTTGAGAGACCAGTATACAGAAGCGGCTTATCGAAGCGCTCGAGAATATAACAAACATTCTCATATTCAGAACCCTGGCTCTTGTGAGTAGTAATGGCATAACCATAACCAATATTCACAAAGTAGAGCTGAGGTGTTGGGGGAAGATGGTCAACAAGAAGATTTGCTGTGTCTCTGTCAATTCTTGTCATCTTTTCAACGAAATCAACGAGAGCATCTTCTTTATTAGTCTTTGACATACCAATCTTATCAAGGTCAACAATATATTGATCTTTCTGCTCCTCGCTCAAAGAAGCATTCTCAATAATTGTATGAGCCATCTTCCAACGCTCTTCAGATGCTTCTCTGAGAGCATTATTATAAGCAATATATTGAGCTGCAAATCTCTGTTCCCAAATATTGCCGCTGGACTTTGGCATACGATTTTGCCACTTCACACAAACATAGATTGGACGCTTGCGGTTCTTTGCGTGCTCAATCGCATCAAGCAAATCGGCAAAATACATAACATCGCCATTATAGATGCCCAGGGGATTGATATTGTCATACAGAAGAATCTTGTCGTGGAGGTCTGGATAACGGTCTCCGCCAATACAAAGATGTTCATTGATTTCTGCACACAACTTATTGGTATAACAGATAATCTGCCATTCAGGGTCGGTCTCAATCTCGGCCTTGGAAGTCCCATATGAAATATCTGGTGATTTCTCTGCCCAATACTTAATACGAGAAAGAAGTTGCTGTTTGGACTGAGTGAAATCTCTCAAGTCGCCGCACAGTAAAGCGATGTCATTATCAGATCGCAATACCTTATGCAGCTGGAGATGTGCCAGAGTTTTCAAAACCTTGACACCATAACCAGAAGTGTAATTCATCTTAGATACATGAAGGTCATGTCTAAAAGAATTAAGGTCATTTGCCACTTCTGATGTATTGACTTCTGGAAGTTGACACTCATCACCGCAACCAATAACTCGCGCATTAGTCATCATCCACCATTGAGAGATGAACTGCGGCACCATAGAAAGTTCGTCAACAAACAGAACATCATATGGAAACGTCCTTGGGTCACGCCAAGTATTTGTGAACTTAGTGCTTCCATCAGAAGTTGTGCCCAAGACGGTACTTTTCTTCGTAATCTTCGTCACAGTTTCAATGCAGAGCTTATCTTTGTCAAACTCAAGTTCTTTTTCCTCAATCGCCTTCCAGACTTTATTGCGGAGAACTGAAGTCGCTTTACCTGTCATTGCTGTAACTGCAACTGCATATCCTTCACTGAGAAGTTGACAGATAAGTTCACAGATTACTGTTGTCTTACCTGTACCGCCAGAACCAGAGATAATGGTATTATGCCCATTGGGGTCATGGACTTGCTCCAGGACATAATCCATTACTGCTCGCTGTTCGGGTGTAAAAGGGACCAAATTGTATCACCTACCGTATCACTATTTTGCAATTTTAATGCAACTTGCGAGACTCTTTCGTCTTTAACAAAGTTGGTTCTTCTTGGCATTTCGCCCAAATCTTGCGGCTCTTCCGGCCAGAGAGGGCGACTTTTATGCGCGGCTTCCAGTAGCGCCAAGAACTTTTCTTTACCTTTATCTACTGGTGCGTCTTTATGGTCAAGCGGTACTCCAGTATTTGGAACATCAATAATCCTATAACACTGAAGTCCACCTTCATCTTTTATTTTCGCCGCCATACCAGTTGTTCTCTTATTATAGAGGTACCAGTCATGGTCTTCATCACTTTGTTCTTTGTACTGCTTATCAAAAGCAAAGAAGATTTTTCTGGCGCCACATTCATACAACATATTGATATGGTTGAAGTGACACCCGAATGTATGCGAAGCAACACAATTTTTGATGCCCCACTGATGCGCAAGCATTACCGACTTGGCACCCTCAAATATGATCGCTTCCCCGCTTTCTTTAATGTAAGGAGCAGCAATGTGCAACCCATACAAATTGCGGCTATTAGCGAAACTCCAAGAAGTTTTTTCTTCATTGGCCAACATCTCCCTATATTTTTCATCTCTTACGAGAGGGACATATTTTGCTCTTGGAAACCACATCGCGGCCTGGAATGGTGCTCCAGGATAGAGTTTGTAGAAGTCTTTTCGCAACATTCTGAAACTGCGCTCATACAAACCAACTATTTTACTATTGATATTATGGTGAGGAAGAATAATGGTTCCATTTCGAGGAAAGTATGCAACATCATATTTCAACATGATGTCAACATCAATTTTATCTTCTGTATGCCATCTCAACTTTCTCATAACATCTGGTACTTGAGTAAATTGAGTTTCATAAAGTTCATCAATAATATCTTGACGGATTGGCTCAACTGGTTCAATATGTTCAATCTTAAAAGGTCGCTCGGTAAAACCAAAGTCAACACTGATTGGTACGCGCCCAGTTAAATCAATTCGCTGTCCGGCGATGTAATCTTCAATAAACTGCTTAGCAAGTTCTGGATCAGGCAAATCAAGTGCTCGCTTAACCCAAGTATGAAGCAGCATACCGCCACCACACTCACTGAAACAGTTGACTTTCAGAGTTGATGGATCAAATAACGCTGAATGATTTTCACCATGATGGCACAGGCCGATAAGCTGTATTGCACGCTTACCGGCACTGTTAACCCATCGAGGTTGCGCTCTCATATACTCAAAAAAGGAGAAGAAGTCGTCTCCATTGAGTAAAGCAATCTTTTCCTCATATGTCATTGACTTCTTCTCCTTTCAGTTAATTAGAACGCGAGGTCAGGCTCCTTGTCGTCCTTCATGGCTTCGGCCTTCTTCTCCTGGAGGTTGGCCTTGAACTCATTGTACTGGTCAACGGTAATGTCAGCCTCGTCGCCGAAGGTGTAGGGAGTAGGATTGATGCGAGTTACACACCAACGCAGGTTGGTGAACTCACGGTGCTCATCGTCGCCGATGGCGTTGGGGATAGTCACGGAACGGACAACCATAGTCATCTCGCCGCCAACAGACACGAAGTAAGGCATATCCTCGCTTGCCTGGAGGCCCAGGAAGTAGTTGATAGCCGCTTCCTTACGGACATCAAACTCAGCCTCGAGAAGGATCTCGTTGTACTCGTCAACCACATAACCGTGGACGCGGACATAACGGTCCAGATTGCGCTCGGGATCAGCCTCAATCTCACGGATGTTGGTCATCAGATAGTCGCAGCTCCAGGTGTTCTGGTAAGCCTTCTTGGTATTGGCGTTGATGAAAGTAGCGTTTACGCGCTGAGAACGAGCAGGCTCGGGATCATTGGGGTCAGGATTGCGGGGAGGGAAGTAGCTGATGTCGATAGTGCCCTGGATAGCCAGCCACTCACCGTTATCAGCGCCGACCTGGAACTCACCCTGCTCCATCTTGTCGAGCATGGTATAGTTACCATTGGCCTTACCGGACTTCTTCCACACAGGAGTGGCGAATACGCGAATCTTATCGACAGTAGTACCATTCTCGTCGACAATCAGAGAAATAGTGCCGTTGATGAAATCGTCGCCGTTCTTGGTAGTACCACGATTCAGCTCGTAGCCAGCGAGACGACCAGACAGATTTACACGATTAAACTTTTTCATGTTTGAATCTCCTTTTATTCAAGATTTGCTTTCAGAGAGGTATTTACTTCAGCCAACAGCTCTGCCTGATGAGGCTGGAGGGCGCCGACTTTCTTGCCGGGGCCGAGAACAGTTTCGATGATAGCACGAACTCTATCGGCTCCATCTTCGGGATATTTCGCCATCAAGTCCTTTGTGAGCTGATCAAACTCGGTCTTGAGGGCAGGAAAATCAAGGATTCTCTCATCCTCAGTCTGAATGGTTACGCTGGGACCAGTCGCCTCGACAGCCTTAGCTCCCTGCTTTTCGGCGCTCTTCTCAATGGCCGCGACCATGACCTTTTCCAGATTGTCGTAAGAACAATCAATGGAATCAACATCAGGTGTCCAACGACCGCCGGTTCCTTCAAATCCACCCTTGGGATTAAAGTAAATCTTGTGAGAGAAAGTACCGTCCTTATTACGCTCGCGTTTCAGATAGATAATCTGGTCAACGAACTTCTCGGCAACGCCGTACAAACCGGGACTGAGAGAAGTACCAATGTACTGCTTCTGAGTCTGGAAATCAGTCTTATCCTCGGCATGGACGATATTCAGGAGAATGTACCCCTGATTGGCCAATTTCTGGAGCTGAATGCCCAGCTCGTTTCGCATGGCCTTTGTGCCCTTACCATAATCAGCGTCGGAACCGAAATCCAAAGTGCTCTTGTCGGTGGACAACTTCTGGCCGACATACTTATCGAGCAGAAGAATGAGGTTTGTGTAGGTGTCGATTACAACGGTATCGAACTTCTCACGGGCCTGGGGCATACACAGCTGGATTACTGCCTGCTTAAAATCTGCCCAAGAGCCGATAGGCACCGGAGTGAAACCTGTCAAACCTTCGCCACCGTTCTCGGTCATCAGGAAGATAGGACGAGGAGCCTGAGAGCCGAGAGTGGACTTTCCGGATTTGGATTTTCCGACGACCATGAAAGACTTTGACTTCATGCTTGCATTGATAGTATCTTTCACAGGAATGTCAAAAATGTTTACCACGGAAACTTAACTCCTTTCTCATTTTCTATAATTATTATACCATAAAAATTTTTTTATGTCAACCAAAATTAAAAGTCATACTTGGTATCAACAACCGCGTAATCTTTAATTTTCACCTGTGGTGTAGTCTGATAACGGAAGGTATTGAGTTCCGCATCATAACCAATCACAGTGCCGACATAATACTGCTCTGTTTGCCCATCATAAGGCAAGCACAATGAGTCGTATTCCTCTGGAGAAGAGGAGAAACTGATTGCAACGCAATCATGTGGTAACTGAATCTTGAGAGTATTCTTCTTTGGCCCGACCAAAGAGAGAGTGCTCTATGCAATCTTAACATTTGTAATTGCAATGAGCGGCTCTTTAATACCCTGCCCCCAATAATTGGAGTAATCTGCAAGTTCTGCGATAATATCGGGGAGTTCAGGATCTTCAGCGTCAATGATAAAATCAACCATATACGCGGTTGAAGTATCGACATCGGCGTACTTCTACTCGAAATACTTCTCGAGTGCTTTTACTGCATCTGCTTCAAAGGCAATACCCGCCGCTTGCTGGTGCCCACTTGCGTATTTGATTAACTTGCTGGCGTTGCAGTCATCCTTAAAATGCTCAAAAGCAGGCATATTATTGGGACAACGCAGAGAACCATAATAGGCACCATCGTCGCCAAGGAAGGTCAAAATACAAGGACGCTGATAGTAGTCGGCCATTGAACCGGCGACCAATCCAGTGAGAGCACGCCACTCCTTATCGAAGTCGTCGATTGCGAGAAGGATAACTTTCTTCTCATAGAGCTTCTCTTCAGAAACCAAATCATGAATCAAAGCCACAAGTTTATCGACGCGACGCTTCTGTCTGGACTTACAGTTATTGGCCTATCTTGTCATCTCAACAACCAGGTCAACTTCACCGGTATGGCCACGAGCACCATCCTACACTTTCATTCTCGAATCGTCATCGAGAAGTGAACGGAATACCAGCTCTTTTTCTTCCATACTGCCAATGCGGTTTACCGCATTAAAGAGTGGCGCCACATAGAAAGAAACCACATGAGGAGTTAAATCTACATTCTAAATCTTGTAGTTGGCGAACTTCGCATATTCAAGATAATAAGAACGCAGATTTTCGGGTTTCAGACCTTCAAATACCAAGAAGCGCGTCTCAGCAGAACGAAGATCCATAACATCGGACACAAGACCGAGCGCCACAATATCGAGATAGTTGTCGGCGCATACGAAAGAAAGCATATCGTCAAACACGCGGCAAAGTTGATATACAACGCCTACGCCGCTCAGGTCCTTATTCTTATACCGAGAGGACTGCTGATTATTAACCACGATTACCTTCTCGCCGTCGCCACGTTCGCTCATGTCGTGGTGGTCAAGCACTACTACATCAATCCCTGCACTGGTGAGGGCCTGATACTGTTTATTATTACCGCTTGCGTCGGGGATAACGAATAGGTCGGGTTTAATAGTGTTCAGCACCTTATCCATAACCTCAGTATCATCAAGACCGTGAATCTTACCTGTGTGCAGAATGTGGATAATCTCTGGAGAACAGTCTACCCAGTCTCCATATTTCTGTTGCATCCGAATGTAATTGATTAAGAGCGCCGCGCTGGTGTATCCATCCATATCCACATCTACGAGAATAGCAATCTTATGATTTGCCTCAACGTGTTCACGGATTTTATTTGCAGCCTCTTTGATATAATCGAGGTCATATGGAGATTGAACATCTTCCCAACTTACATCAAAGAAGCCGTCAATGTCCTATACTCCTCGATTTGCCAGAACCTACTCTACTGGCGAGAGCTTCCTACCGAACTTTGAGATGTCGACGGAAGGAGCGATTTGTCTGATTTCTATTAGAAAGCACTCCTTTCAAGGCCATTCTCACGAATATAGTGATAGCCAATGCAAATACTGTCTACCACGTCTTGAATTACATCGGAGAGGCCATAATAATTCTCAACAAACTTGCGAGCACCGGCCTTACGCTCGTCTCTTGAACGCTTATGGATGCCGCAGGTGTTTTGCCAAGAGGAGGGGGAGATAATCTCCACTTTCTTTCGATGGGCGGCAATTACTTCAAGAAGTACACCTTGCACCTGACAAAGCGTTTGCATTGTCTTCCAGTTATTCTCTGGACCGCCGCGCTTATCTTCTTCGCCGCCGACAGGATTTTCAATGAGAATCATATCAGGATTAAATTCCTTAATCAAGTCCTCAAATTGTTTTCGAAGACTATGGAGGCGTTGGCCGCCGCGCAAGGTCTTTGGCGACGGCTCAACAGTGCCCCATTTAACCGGAACTTCATCTTCCCAATATGACCAGCCACTTACATTGGCTGCTTGGTCAAAGGAAAGAATTTTCACAGTTTCTCAATGTCCTCCTTGTATTGCTCATACAAGTCATCAAAGAACAAAGGAATGTTCTCATGGAAAAGAGCAAGTGTCAAGAGAGCAACCTCTCTCATGTCTGGATGCGCGGCGGGCGCACAACGAAGGGCGAAGAAGTGACGCCACTCACGGATATTAGTGGTCATCACAATCTCTGTTTTCAGCGAATTTGGAAGCACGGCACGGGCTTGCTGAGGGGTGCATCCATTGGCAAGTAGAGCCATGTATTTGTCCTCAGCTGAATGCATGGCGTCGAGCCAAACATCATACGCAGGAGTTCCGCTTGGAATGGTAGAAGGTCTAATGACAGCGATTCCGCCACCAAACTTATCAGTCCCATAGTTGCAGTATCTTGTTGATTCCTGACTATAAGAGGCGATACGATGCCGTACAATTTCGTGGGTGACCCCTCTATCAGTAGTAATCCGCACCGTGATTGAGGAGTGTTCAATAACTGACTCGTGGCCTCTTTTAATAATTCCTCTGATAAACTTGTCATAGGAATCCTCCGTGATCTTATCCTCACTCTTGTAGCAAGTGCGGCCAGCCTCTTCAATGAGCTATGCCATTGCTACGCCATCGAGATTCTTATTCAGAATCTCTACGCTGGGCTCAAGTACAACCATCAGTCATCATCCTCCTCTGTTGGCCACTGGCCGGCAAAATCTACCTGAGTAGTTACCTTCAGGTTCTCGTCAACAACCTGACCCTTTGACTTCTTCTGTTTGACCTCAATAATCTTCTTGGTGAGGTCACCCTCCTTTGCGGCTTCGTCGATAATCTCCTGAGCCTCTTTCTCAGTATCGACTCGCCAAATCTCAGTTCTGCGCATCAAAACTTTGCTCATTGTATTACTCCTTCAAAATTCCAAGTTCTTTCGCCTCGTCATGACGGATATACCAATCAGAATTTTGCTCAAACTTGTGGTTCAAGAAATCCAGATCCATATTCGTCTCCTCGGCAATCAGTTCTTTCATACGAGTGACTTCAAGGTCATATTGCGCCATTGCCGCCTTACTCTCACGGTATGTGCCGCCCTGCAGAGCAGAACCTTCGTGAGCACAGAATACAGCATTGGGGCGCATAAAGCGTTTTTGGCCGCCAAGATAAATCAGGAAAGCGGCGCTATGGCAAATACCCTCGTTATAGGTATAAACCGGAATCTTGCTGTTCTTGATAACATCATAGAGAGCAAACATCACATACAGATGGCCGCCGGGGCACATAATATGAAGCTTGATAGGAGTCATATCATCGGCCTCATGCTCATTCAAATACATGATGTATTGCATCAACCATGCAGTATTGTCCCAAGTAATCTCATTCTCATCCAACCAAAATTCGCGAGCAGCGATTTGATGCCAGAGAAGGACTTCTTCAGGCTGAGGCAGCTCTTTACGATAGCCGCCGCCAAGGAACTAAATCTGAATGTTATCAATTCCCATATCCATAGTTTTTACCTCCTGGTATTAAAGTTTTGTGTAGTGACCATTCTCCATTTTCAGCAAGCGTTGGTTTCCAGACCCTCTCCAAAGATGCTCTCCAGGTTTTTGAGCTTCTACAAAAGGCCCATCCACTATCACATTTACTGTATTTATTATATCATAAAAATTTTTTTCTGTCAAGGGGTCACTATGACGGTTCATCAAGTCTTCCATTGTATATCCCGTCCATACCCAAATATCGCAATCTGGGAGAGATTCGCGCACTCTCAATAAAAGAAATGCAAGGCCGGGAATGTTTTCATCAGCCAGAGGCTCTCCTCCAAGAATGGAAAGTCCACGCTTGATACCGTCAACTTTAAGGAGGGCAATAACCTTATCAATTAAATGCTCAGAAAGAATAGTTCCGACATGAAAATCCTATAATTCAGGATTATGGCAACCTGGACAATGGATTGGGCACCCGGAAACGAAAATAGATGTTCGTATTCCGGGGCCATTTGCCAGGTCGTTATTTACGATCTTGGCAATTCTCAATCCAACTCAACTTCCTTTCCATGTGTGTGCTTCACACGGTCTCTTACTTCTGCTTGTTTACCAGCATTGAAGGCGCGGCGATAATCAGAGGTAATATAACCAGTTACGCGGCGAAGTCTATTAATTGCTTCGTCTGGTGCTCCACACTCGGGGCATCCACCAGCAGGGATTTCGCCGGAGTATCCGCATACAGTGCACTCATCGAGAGGGAAGTTAAAAGCAAAGTATGGGATGTCATTGTCCATAGCGAAGTTAATGACTTGCTCCACCGCGTCAAGATTGTGGACAGCAGTTGTATCAAACTCTACATAAACGATATTACCTCCAGTGGCAAGTTTAGAGAACTTAGCCTCTTCCTTCAGTTTATCGAATACGTCGATGTCATACCAAACAGGAACATGGATAGAGTTTGTAACATACTCGTGGTCAGTTACATTCTTCAGCTCCTTGCCCCAACGCTGCTGTAACTTGGTCATTGCAGTATAGCAAAGGTTCTCAGCAGGAGTATGGTATGCGGCGAAGTTCAACTTATTGCGCTCAGTACACTCTGCGGCGTAAGCATTGAGCTTCTTCTCCATCTTCATGAGGAACTCTTCGGCCTCTTTAGACTCACCATGATGCTTGCCGAATAAAGCGCAAAGAGTTTCAGCCCAACCAAGGACACCGATAACGAGAGTACCGTGCTTCAATACTTCATAGACAGAAGCCTCATCGTCATAGTCGTATGTGCCCTTCCAGACATGATTGACATACATTTCATATGCAACCTTCATCTTCTGCTTAAACATGATATTAGCACGAATAAGCAGGGACTCTTCAGCCTTTTTCAGAAGATAATCGAAAGCGTGCTCAAAGCCCTCAAGGTCAGGCTTATCACGCTTGCCTGTTACGACACCATACTTGATGCCAAGCTCAACAGGAATAATTGTTACAGGAGCCAAATTACCACGGCCAATACGATTGTAAGGATCGCCCTCACTATAAATATCGCGGCCCATCTGAGTACGGCAACCCATAGCAGTCAGCTCGGTATCGGGGTCATTTGGATTCTCATGGCAAACAGAAGAATCACAGTTGACAAAGTTGGGAGTCAGGCGGCGAGCGGCACACTCAATAGCCAGACGATAAAGGTCATAGTTAGGATCAGTGGGCTTCTTATTCACGCCATTCTTCACTTGGAAGCAAAGAATGGGGAAAGGAGGAGTCTGATGATGAGGCCCAACGCCCTCAATCATTGCTTCAAGAATACCACGAGAAACCAGGCGGCCGTCCTCAGATGTATCCAGGCCAAGGTTCAGAGAGCTGAATGGCAGCTGGGCGCCAGGACGAGATTGCAGAGTAGCAAGGTTATGAATGAGAGCCTCGCATCCTTGATGCACTTCATCCTCCAGGTCTTTCTTTACAAGGGCATCTGCCTGCTCTTTTGAAAGGCCGATATTCTGGTATTTCTTAATCAGCTTCTGACGGCTCATATCAACAAAGCGAGCCAAGTCGCGATCAATATGACCAGAAGCAATGCCACCGAACTGATGTTGGCTGAGCACCTGGAAGATTACGGCAACCTGCTGACAAGCAGATGCAAAACGAGAGGGTGGACGCAAAGTAGCCTGACGAGTCTGGAAACCATGCTCCCAGATGTAATCAAAATACACTGTCAGGCAGTTATGCTGGCCGATAGCAAAACGAGAAAGGTCATGCTGATAAAGAATCGCCTTATTGTGAAGGTCGGCGATCTCCTTTGGCATAAACTCGTCAAGCGCCGTCTCCTTCCACAGCGCTTCATTTGCCTCATACATACGGCCAGTAAAGGAGTTTTCATCGAGATTAGCGTTTGCTCTGGAATTGGCCTCGTCAGGAGTGAGGGCACGAGAGCGGATCATGTTTGCGTAACGATTTGCTTTGTCACGCTCTTGCTTACGCTTCTCACGGAACAAGATAAAAGCCTTAGCTGTCTCGGGAGCTTCCGCGATGGCGTACAAGTCGATTTCAATGAGGTCTTGAATCTGCTCAATGTCGATCTTGTCTTCCCCAGTAGCCTTCAACATCTGCTCAATGTCATCGGCGATGGCGTGAGCTTCATAGTCAAAGTTCTCCTGGTCAGTTGCGATGGCGGCTTTCATTACGGCTTTATAAATCTTATCCTTATCAAATTCCTCTAAAGACTTATTGCGTTTAATTACTTGCATTTATTTTCTGTCCTTTCTTAAAGATATTTGTCCTTTTAGTCACATCCTTAATAAAGGATAAATGGCAGCGGGTCTGGGATTCGAACCCAGACAACCCCTTCAGAGGGAATAACGGTTTTAGAGACCGGCGTCCTACCATTAGACGAACCCGCTATATGGCGGGGGAGGTGGGAATCGAACCCACTCCAGCGGTTTTAGAGACCGCCGCGCTAGCCGTTACGCTACTCCCCAATATTATGGTGCTCCGAACGGGAGTCGAACCCGTAATCCCTCTCGGGCGGCAGATTTTAAGTCTGCTGTGTATGCCAGTTCCACCACCGGAGCAAATAGAAGGGCGATTATGGCTCGCCCTGGGCCTGTTCAGAAAGCCAAGTAAGATAATTCTTACCTCGTTCTGTGATTTTGATGATGTTGTAATCCTTCTTTTGTAATCGCGTTAGCTTAGCTTCACGAATTACAAGCCCATGCCGCACAAGACTTTTTGTCACAGCCGCATCAACTTGTTTCGTTGACAAGCCAAGCCCTTCCGCAAGTTCTGAAGCCTTTTCGCCGTCATGGTCGGCGATATATTGAAGGATTCGCAAAGAAAGCGGCTTCAATGTAATCCAATGAAAGGTCATGGGCATCAGCCTCCAATCTTGGTATTGAATCCATAAACAGTGCTGTTATAGAACTCAATCCAGTAGCGTTCCCTTTCATCCAACTTGCTTTTTGGGCAAATTTCAAGAACTTCGAAAGTAAAGTTCTCAGGGCCTTCTTTGTGCATAGTGCGATAAAACTTATTGGTCATGTAACCAGTAGTTCCAATCCCTAAAGCGCACTTCATATGCTCTTTCCAGCGAGAGCCAATGTCGAGCGCCTGGCCGATATAGCAACGGCCATCTTGAGCGGTAATCTTGTAGATACCAGTAATCTTATCGGCACCCAACTCTTTGCAGAGTTTTTGAAGAGGCTTCTGATAGTATTCTGTCCATACAAGTTTACAGAAAGCCTCAAATCTACTCAACTATGGAGCAAAGTCCATAATCTTTGTGATGTCGGCTTTCTCTCCCTCTGTCAAATTAACAGAGTGAGTGGCAAAGAACTCTTCTTGCTGCTCCTTTTGAAGAGCCTGTTCTTGCTGGATTCGAAGAGTTTCTTTTGCCTGCTTAATCTCAGAATTAAGTTGATCGAGTTCGTCCTTCAACAGCTGAGCAGGATGACTCTTTTGGATCTCCTAAAACTCTTTTGCCAACTGATTTTCAAACTCGGTGCGGCGTGCCTCTCTTTCGGCCGCCAAATCCTTTGTCGCCTAAAGTTCTACTTCACGCCGCTAATCCTGAGCCTGACTTATTTGATAGTTAAGAACATCAAGTTTCGCGGCGGCTTCAGATACTTTACCGCTCATTTCCTCAAAAGCTGCCGCGGCCTCTGAAGTTTTAGCAGATAACTTAGTCCACTAATCTTCAAGAGTTGCGTTCTTTTTCTCCAAATTTTCAGTTTCATCCAGAATTGCTGTTCGTGCTTCGTAAATAAGTACCCTTCCCTTTAAGAAAGCATTCTTATTTGCAAGTAGAACGATGAGGGCGACACAAACAATTAGTACGATTACCAAGGCAATAATCATTTTGTGCCTCCTTTCATCTTCTACTTATATTATACCATAAAAATTTTTTTATTGCAAGCGAAACGAACAGCTGTTACCGAATTTGGGGCAATCCTTCATGGCTGTCACTCAGCTCTACATCTTGTACCAGCAACTTTTTGGATACCAATTTCTTGCCCCTTGTGCTCGCGCCGGTAAGGATATAAGACTGATGAACGGCGATCTTGCCCATATCGGTTTCAAGAATCGCGAACTGTGAAGTCTCAATCTCTCGTCTGGGATAAACGGCGATAACTTTCTCACCATCGTTCAACTTAATGAGGTCGCCCCATCTGCCGCGGCCCAATACAAACTGATTAGCCTTGCGAGTAAAGCCGCGGAACTGATCAGTAATGATAATCACTTCGTCATCAGGAAGAATGAGAGAACTATACATAATATCCACGGCAATAGTCTGAGGATCTTCAGTAGTTACTGTCATGTATTCCTGGCCGCCGCCAAAAATCATAAACTCCTTATCAGACACTTCACCGTCTTGCTGGCTCTCAAACTCATCTCCATGATAAATCTGAGTGCGACGCTTATCACCATAAGCGTTAGCAATGCTTAAATAGCGAGATTTAAGTTCCTCATTGAACAAATCTTCGTTTTCAAGAATTTTCTTCAAATCTTCTTGGAGTCCAAGATTCATATTAAGCTCATCCTCGAGCTTACCAATGTCGATTTTGGTCAGCATATGCAACTTCATATCGACAATCGCGGTCGCCTGAAGTTCAGTAAACTCAAAGTGGGAAATCAAATTCTTAATGGCATCGGCGCGAGAAGTAGACTCCTCTTTGATAACATAGATGATATCATCAATAATAGAGTGAGCACGAATCAAACCACGAATAATTTCTTCACGAGATTTCAGTGCATCGAGCTGGTTCTCAAATTGAAGTCTGTAAATCTTCTTGGCGTGCTCAATATGAGCTAAAAGCGCTTCCTTGAAGGTGAAAAGACGAGGTTTCTTGCCGTTGTCCAGCATGATAAGTTTAATGGTAAAGTGCTTTTGAACAGAAGTGTTCTTATAGAGCCACCTCTCACACTCGTCCAACTTATCCGTATAAATACGAATCTGAACCTTGGTTTTGGTCAGGTCTTTGAAGTCCTTAAAGGGCGGCTTACCTTTATCCAGAGCCTTTTGAAGTTCCACACAGATGGTATTGGTATACACACCGTATGGAAGTTCAACGACTTCAAGATACTTCTCTTTGATATTTTTCTTTACAACGCCGCGAAGAAGCGCAGAACGCCCCTCGCCACGATTAAGACTATCAAGAGTAGTCTTGGGATTTAACAGGATACCACCACTTGCAAAATCGGGAAGAATGCAAATATCAATAGTAGGATCACTGATAAGATCGCAGATGGCTCTATTGATTTGGCCGAGGTTAAACTGAGGAATAGAGCTGATTAGACCAACACCGATAGAACCAAAACTACCATTGCAAATGTTATAATACCCGACTGAAGGCAGAACAAGAGGGAACTCTCCTTCCTCATCATATGTGGGAGACCAATTCTCCTTCGGCAGCACTTTCAAATAATCAAAGAGTGCCATGCCAAGAGGACTTAAGCGACATTCGGTGTAACGCTGAGCAGAGTAGTCGCTGGAGTTGATAATGGTGCCTTCGTTGCCGTTAAACTCCTCAAGGAAATAACGCTGAACCAGAGGGCGGCCCATGCGGATAATCTGCTCATAGCAGGACGCATCGCCATGCACATAAGAGAAGGATGTCGCCGCGGCCACAGATTTCTGAGACTTCTTGAAAGGATGTTTGGCATCTAATTTCTCTCTCAATTGGGCATGGAGAATCTGGCGCGCGGTGTATTTGAAACCATCGCGCGCATCAGGAATGGCTCTGCGTTGAAGCACGAATGCACTATAATCGAGGAAAGACTCCTCCAAAATCTTTTCGAGAATATTCATCTTATCACCTCAATCACAGGAAAGTTACTTGGTCAAAATCGACCTTATCAAACAGGTAATCACGACGAGTTTCTACATCAGTACCCATCAAATCATTGACGAGTTTGGAGAAAGCGTTCCAGTTGCCGGGCTTGAGCTGCTCCCAAACCTTGAACTTGCCGAACAAGGACTCCTCAATGGCGCCGACATTCATCTCACCAAGACCCTTGGCGCGCACGAATCCTTCTTTCTTCTTTACCTTATTCCACTGTTCCTCGGTAAAGATATACTCATGAGTAGACTCACGATAGTACAGTGGAGCGCGCATCCAGTAAAGTCGGCCTTCTTTGATGAACTCGGGCATACAAACATAGAAGAAAGTAATAAGCAAGTCGGCGATGTTCTTACCGTCAGCATCGGCGTCGACGGCGATCAAGACTTTGCCATACTTCAACTTCTTTGCATTGTATTTATCAAAGAGGCCGCCGCCCAAGATTTGAGCAATCTCCTGAAGTTCTTGGTTATCGAGGTAATCCTCTTGCTTATTCTTCAAACAGTTGATGAACTTACCCCGAATAGGGTATGTGGCGACGATGTTATTATCACGACCTTTGTTCAAGGCGCCCTGAGCAGAGTTACCCTCTGTGATTGCGAGCCAAGCCTCTTCGCCAGTCGCAATACAATCCTTCAGCTTTTCAGCAATTTGAAGGGTACGCTTTGGCTTATTGATCTTATCCATAGCCGCTTTGATACGAGCGCGAGCACGCTCAGCAGCTTCTTCGGCCTTCATCTCCATCTCAAGACCCTTAATTACCTTCTCCCAATCCTTAGTCTTGGAGAACTTCTCCATTTCATTCTTGAGAGCGACGGTAATCTCAACATTTACCTCTTTATTGGAGATTGCAGTCTTGGACTGATTGCTGAATAGTGGGTTGCTAACAAAGATAGCAATGTATCCGTTGAATACTGCTTGAGCTTGGTTTCCGGTAAGTTTAAGACCTGACAGATCATTGATAATTCTGGTGAACTGAGTTTTGAAATGAGTGAAGAAAGCGCCGCCGTTCGGCAAGTAGAGTCTATTGCCATAGGGTTTAATGCCGCCTTCTCCGACTCCGAGAGCAATGATAAGGTTGTCTGACTCATAATAGACACGAGTGTTGGCCTCCTTTAAGCCACTGGGGTGCGCAATATTGGTCTTATGCCCATCAAAGTTGAGAGTGATTTTGTACTTGGGATAGAACTTCATCATCTCGTCGAGTTCAGCAATCAAATCACTTTCAACAAACCAGGCGTCGCCATATACCTTTCGGTCAGGACAATAAGATACCACAAGTCCAGTCGCGCGGCCAGGCTTACCCTCTGTGTATTTGATGAGATGCGCGCCATCATCATCAGAAGTAAACATTGCCATTGCACTCACTTTACCATCATTAGAAGTAATGTAACACTCAGAAGCAGTATGATTGACAATACTTCCGCCAACGCCATTAGTACCGATAGAGTTGACGGCACGGCCATCGAAATGGCTACCAGTATGAGATAGCGTAAAAGCGGCCACGAGAGAATAATCGCCATCTTCTCTTTTCTTGTTAGGAATACCGGGGCCATCATCTGTAACTGTGATTCTATGGATTTTTGAATTGATCTCAATGGTAATTGCTCCCTTAGGAGCATTAGTTTCGGTCAAGGCGTCAAGAGAGTTTACATAGATCTCTCTCAAGCCGAGATGAAGCGCCTCGGTCTGGTCTGAAGACAGATACATACCGAGGCGTTCTCTACACGCTCGACCGAAAGAAATAGTTTTAATGTCGCGCTCTGTATTGGGATTAGACATAAAAACTCTCCTTTCAACCGATTTTATTCTTTTTCATTTTCTATATTTATTATAACACAAAAATTTTTTTATGTCAAATTAATCACTATCACTACACGAACGATCTTTACAACTATTACAAGTAATACAAGTTCTGCATTGAATATCGCAGCCAACATTACAAGTATTACAAGCATCATAATCAGTTTTTGCTGTATTTATTGCATTAAAAATAAGTTGAAAATCAGAAGCATAGATAATATCATCTCTTTTTTTATTACCTAGTGGCTTTGCATTATTTAATGCATTTAAAGCTTTTAATAGTCCATTGATATCCTATGCTGTTACAAATTCGCTATCTGAACGACTATAATCTTTTGGGCGACTATCTTGTTGTGATCCCAAATTTGCTCCAGATTGAATATAAGCTAATAACCTATCGTACTCACTTCTTGGAAATTTTTTAATTATAATATCATCTCTTGAAACGGAAGGAGCATTTGCTGGCCCAATATGGGAAGCCACCGTTTGATCAGGTTCATTTGTATTTGCCTAACAAAAACCCTAGCATACCATACACATTGGTAATTTACAGTATTTTGGTGGTGTATAACCACAAGACATTTAATTCACCTCCATATGTTGAGAAAAATATTCTGAAAACTCTTTGGTTTTATCATCTATTTTTGCTTTCATCAAAAGAATCTGAGTTATTCTTCCTAAAATACGTCGATACTCGCAAAAAGCTTCCGGATTTTTAGAAAAATCGTTAAAAAGTCTGTTTGATAGAGAAGGGCATGATCCCATAGCACAATGAAATCTTCCATCACAATCCTCACAATTTTGCTTATCAAAAAATTTCTCCATATCATTTATATATTTATTTATTAATCTTAAATGTCTTTCTTCGTCGATGCCATTATAAATATCTCCGATATAAAAGATATCGTCTTGCTCATTCTCATAAGTAGAATGTTCTTGACACCCAAAAATTTTACCATCTGGGGAAATTCCATAAGAAGAAACACCAATTCCACATCTTAGTAAATCATGCCTCAAAAATTCTGAAGTTGTAAAAAATTCTCTTATAGAATTATTTAAAGGAGTAAAAATTACTGGATCTCTATTCTCTATTATATCATAATATATATCTAAACAAATTTGGAATAAGTTTTCGCCCACTATTTCCATTTTTTCTGAAGTCCAATTTTGCGAAGTGAAATCTAAACCAGCATAATATTTGGTAAAACCATTTAACTTCGCAAAACAATATCCTTCAAATAATTTGTCACAATTTTCAGGAGTTACGGTACTTCTAAAAATTGTACCATAAGGATAATCACTTAAAATAGGTAAAATTGGAGCAATATCATTAAAAGAACCCTCTCCATTAGCTTTTGGCCTTTGTCTATCTTGTATTTCTGGGGTGCCATCCAAAGAACATAAAATGGGAGTTTTAAATTCTTCAAAAAATTTAATTCTTGATGGCGTTAATAATGTGCAATTTGTAGTAATGCCCCAATTTATTACTAATCCGTTGGCTCGGCACTCTTCCATAAATGGGACGATTAAAGAGTCAAATTCTAACATTGGTTCTCCACCAAACCAATTAATATGGGGATGACTATCATTATATTTATTTTCCCTCATTTTTAAAAACCACTGTAAAGTCTATCTCATAGTTTCCAAAGACATTCTTTGTGGCCGATGTTCAGTAAAACAATACGGGCATCTCAAATTACATTGATTTGTGGCATTGACTACTATTCCAACTGGGGAACATTTATTCATTAGATCACGGTATTCACTTTTTGTCATATTTTCCTCCTAGGATTTTTAATAGACTTAACCTAATCCAACATCCAATTGGGGATAATTGAACTGGATAACAAATTTTATTCTTGTTGCCCTAAAATGATTGCAAAGGACAGTTATGGCAATCAATTACCGAAGAATAGCATTTAGGGGATATATCTTTCATATTCTATAGGCAAGAATAACTATAATCTAACTAACCTAAATAAATTTTTTCTGAAGCAGAGATATACTGAAATACTTCCTTTTTACTACTAATAAATAAAGCGTTTTCTCGCATTTGATTGAATCTTAATTTATGATCACTATTTCCATCTTTTAGACTTCCAAATCCTAATTTATACTATTCTATTGTATTACATCTTTCTGCCAATAAGTTATAAAAATAAAATATCTCTTCTTCTGTCCAATTTTCAAACCAATTTAATTGAAAAGATACTCCAGCAACAGGCATTTGTAATACTTGTTTTATATTCTAAACATTCTCTTCAAAAGAATGTTTTTTGTCAATCACCATCATTAAATTAAAACATTCTGGATATTTTTTTACTAATTCTGGAATTTTTTTGCTTGTTATTCCACTAATATCTCTTTCTTCTTGATAAATCCCATCGTAAGAAATAGAAATATTTATCCTATTAGCCAATAATGCCTATATCATTTCATCAGTTAATGCTAATCCATTAGTATAAATATTATGATAAACTCCTTTAGGCAATCTAACCAAAGATCTCTTTAATTCTTCCCAGTTTAGTAAAGGCTCTGTAAATAAATGTAAAATTTCTAAATAGCCCTAACTTTTTAATATAGATAGAGCTAAATCATAAATTAAAATATAATCTTCAGCTTTAAGATTAGTAGTAATGTTCTTTTCTTCTTTTTCCCAATGAGGACAATACTAACAGTGCATATTACACTTATTTATATCTTCCAATACAATAAAATTAGTTCTGGGGATCTATATTGAATTAATGATAAAGATCCCCCCTATCATCACTTGATATATTTGCTACATAATCAAAAATTTTTATTTTCCCATATTGGTCTAGGCCAACATTTCTTAATCCAAACCAACCAATATGAAATTCTTTAAAAAAATCTTCAATTTGATCAAATTGATTCTAATAATCTGTTTTAATTCGATATGAAATAAATTTTGCCTCAAAACTATCTGACATCTAATCTATCGAATGCATTTTCATAATAGTTGGTTTATCACATTCTATTGGAATCCATAGTTCATTCATTTTATCTTCTTCAAAAATTATAAAAAGTTCAGTTTCCTTTCTAATACGAGGTTTAACAAAAATATCAATTCCTCTTTTTGTCGCCTCTTTGTATAAAGCTATCCTTTTTAATCCTTCTAAACGAGTATCAATTTTAATTATTCTTCCTTGTTTTTCTGATGGAAATACCAATTTCCCAAAAAAACTAAAATTTGGTGAACTTTCACTTAAATTGTATTTTTTTGAAAAATCCCTAATATGATTATTGTTTATAGCTATTTCTGTAAAGGATTTTAAAAGCCCATCTAGTTCAAACTATTCCATATTTCCTCCTGCTCAAAAAGAAAAAGCCCTGAACATATTTCTATGTCCAGGGCCTATCCTATTAAATCACTCAGTAACCTCGTTGGCTACCTCATAGTGGCAACCATTTGGTTCCTAGTTCAAAATGTAACAGCTATTTGGGTCCATCGGCCCTGGCAGACTGAACGGACCACTTGAAAAGATATTCCGCTTTGCTTTATGAGCCATCATCGGCTCAATCATATCTGCCACATCATCCGCTTCGCAAATGACTTTCTTCTGGCCTTTGGAATCAACAAAGTATAAAATCAAGGGGATCACTCCTCCTTCTTGATTACCCTCCGAGTACTGGTCTTAGGAGCCTCGTCCTCTTTCTTCTCAAAGAGGCCGGCGCGGTCCAGGATAACCATAGTGCGCATCAGGTCATGAGAAAGACGAATAATCAGGTTATCACCGGAACCACCCTCACCAGTGCCGCCGAGACAGCCAGCAGCAACAGCGTTGCGGACAGCCTGCTTAGCATAATCGGGAAGGTCTGCAATGGTCTTATAATTCTTACCAATTCTCTCGTCGAGAACGGCTTCAAACTCAGCTTTTGTCATAGTAGCTAAATAGTCTCCTTTCGCGTTAATTAGAGCTTGCACATCATTTCTGAACTGTGCAAGAGAATAACCGACATGGTTCCAAAGATGCTCAGGATCACCGTGATTGGAACCATATCCATCAAGGCAAGCCTGACGGTGTGTAGTGATCGCTGTCACCGGAAGACTATGGAAAATGCACAAATCAGCGAACACTTCAGCGGCCGTGGCAGTTGTGCGCATAATGAAATCCTTGGTCGCTGTGGGATTGTTGTCCCTAAAATTCGCGCCTCCAGTGTAAGTGATGGTGCTTGGCTCAGTCATCTCAATACCAATTCTGGTAGAGTTAAAGGAACCTTTCTTACCAGAACCGACATGATAGCACTTCTTAGCCTTCTTCTTCTTTTCATCACAAGGCGCAGTTTTAATGAAAAGACCAGGCTCAATGAACCCGTGGACAGAAGCGCCGGCGCTCTACTTATTGAAGTTCTTCACAAAGACAGATGCCTTTGGCTGAGGACAACCAACAGAGTGGAGAACCAAGCCGTTAATGGAAATTTCAGGCAGGTACCAGTATTTGTTATTGGTACAGTACTGAGTCTTGGACTCGTATGCCATCGTCTCACTCCTCTCTTAGTTTAATTATATTATACCATAAAAATTTTTTTATTGCAAGCAAACCGGATGCAGGAAGAAAAATCCCACATCCGGTTACTGCAATTTTACTTATTGAAGCGGTACTAATTCGTCCGCAAATCCAAATGCTTTCTCTGCATATGCCCAATACGTTACTCCGTATGGATGGTTTCCTGTATTATGCCAGTAAAGCCATTTAACCTGCCCATCACGAGTTGATAAGTCTAAGCCGTATGTGTCGCGGCAATAAACCATCATTTCTGCGAGGGTTAGCAAGTTATCATATGGATTAGTGAGGTCTCTGCTGGAGTAGTCATCTGTAAAGTGCGTGATATTAGCTCCGTGAATCCAGAAGCTATTGATTTGGCAAAGGCCGTAACAGCCTGCATTGTATGCGTCTGCCTGGAAAGTTGATTCAGTGAGAATCATTCCATAAATGGTTTTTTCAGGGAAATTGTATTTCTCGCACATATCTCGAATATACCATTGGAGATCTGTGTCAACTTCAACTTCCCAGCCATTCTTATACACTTTATAGAGTGGTTTGCTACGATCTGGGGATGGAGGTTCAACCTCCTCGACTACTTCTACCTCTTCAGAAGCATGAGCCGCGTACGCTTCGGTTACGGCTTGAGTAGCAGCTATTGTACTTAGCGCAGTTGGGACTACAAGCGACTCGGTGACGGTGGGAACCACTGGTTCATCTTTGTCATCTAAATGTCCCGCGCCGGCAGTACAAAGCACGATAGCTAAACAAACCGCAAGTGCGACAACTGTCTGTGTCACACGCTTCTTGGATGGTAAAATCATCTTAACTCCTTTCGACTTTAGAAAACCATCTATCAATCACAAATCAATTCTGCTCTTTTTGCGATCCTGCCACGATAGATATTTTCCAACCTGACGTGACCCGCATAGTCCTCTCCGCGGAACACCTCGATAGCGGCGTTAAGACCATTAAGCCCATTCTCAAAGCCATCATGGTCAACTTGTCGCTCATCACCTTCAACACAAATCTTACAGGTATCATTGGTGCGCTGCAAGAAAAGTTTCATAAGGTATCGAGATGTATTTTGGGCTTCAGTGAAGTACACAAATGAATCTTCGGGCACTTCATAACCGCGGCAGTCGCCCATCGGCATTAGGATAAGTTCCTCTTGATCGAGGAGCCGTTGGACATTATCTCGGCCGCCCAATTTAGAAAGTAAAACGCTGCCGACGGAGGATTCCATCAGCTTTTCAATTTTACTCCCCGGATAAAATCCCATCTTGACGGCGCCCGTCGCAACATATGGATTACAGAATACCACAATCTTGCTAATCGCGCCGCGCTCCAGCTGTTCAAAGGCATAAGCCAATGCAATTTGGGTCTTACCAGAACCGGCAGGACCAGTGCAGAATGTTAGCTGGTTGTGGGCCAGACTATCCATATAGGCAATCTGGTAGGGATCTTTATCCTTTGGTTTGACATCGCCAAACATTTTGGAAGAAAACTTACGGTAGAGAATTTCAGTATGCCCTTCTGACTCATGCCAGACATAGGGGCCAATCAATTTACCTTCAGGCGTTTTCAGCACGAGGTATTGATTTTGTTCAAGATGAAAGATGTTCTTGTCCATATTGGAATAGAACTGTTCCATCTACTTCTCTGTCACATCAATTGTTTTGATTCCAGAATAGGTCATTAAATCTATCCTTTCGTTTCTCTCTTAAAAAGGAAGTTCCGCCCAGAGGTTGTTTCCAACATGGGCGGCTTCCTGAGAATGTTTAATCTACGTCCGTCTCAGAGTGCGGACGCCATTTCTGCTTGGGCTTCGGCTTTGGCCGTGGCTCGTCCTTCACGTATTCATCAAATTTTGCCTTACGCTTCATATCGCGCTGCATATATTTGTTGTTCTTACGCTGGTCACGAGTGAAAGTTTTGCCCATAAGTAGTGATTAGCCCTCCTTAGGCGTCTCCGTCTCAGCTGGAGCATCAGGCTTGTTGGCGCGCTCAGCAATTGCAGCCTCTACAATAGACTCCAGCTTCATTTGTTTCTACTCCTTAGCACTAAACTCGTTCTGGGGATTGTTGCCCTTGGCATTGGAAACCAAGCTATAAGCACCAGAGGCAACCAGACCAGAACAAATACCTGTTGCGATTGCATCAAAAATCTGCAAGTCCGCAAGCTCGGCAACACCAGTCATCTGACCGACAACACCAAGCACGCCGCCCACGACAGCAGAGATGATGGGCACCCACTTAGTGGCCAGAGGAGTCAGCTTGACAACCTGGCAAACGATAAAGCAAATGACTGCGATACAGCCGATGGTTGGGAACATCTACATGATCTGTTCCATAAATTTGCCATCCTTTCATTATGAAGTTTCGGAGGTGTCGGTATTGATGTAATCCAGTGCAGAGACGCTTGCGTCTTCCGCCATTTCTGCCTCAATGCCGTTCTCAGTCTCCGCTGTTGCCGCCTCGTCTTCTTGTGCCTGCTTGCCCTTCCACGGCTTGTCAGGCCATTGATTATTCTTAGACAAATTTTCAACGAGTGACTTCAGTGCATAGACCAATACAACTCCGATTATTTCTGTAATGGCAACCTGGGAAAGTTGCTCAGCTATCGTATACTTGTCCATAAAGGCCAAGATATAGGAACACCAAACCCAGGCGTAACCATTTAACAGACTGAATAGAACAACCCACTTCATGGTAGTGAATGGCTTACGTGCCTTACGGCGCTCCAGTTTATACTACCACTTCGCCATCTTCATAGCGGTCTTTGTGGATCTTTTTCCGTCACCCATGTCATTCACCCTCTTTCAGTCTCTTTTTCTAAGATTCCTTGAAGAGCTCGGCCATGAGTTCCATGATATTGTTAATGTATTCACTACCGCCATCTTGTTTATATAAATCGGTGGCACGCTTATAATCAGCATCAGATATTTCTCCACTCAGTTTTGCAACTTCGTAGATTTGAATTATCTGGTCATGTAACAAGGACATTTGCACTTCATCATTATGCTATAAGCGGTCTTCGATGCGCTAAAGGTCATCATCGTATTTATCAAGCCGCGTATTAACATCTTTGAAATGCTCATCCATTGTTCTCATGTTTTCTGAGAGCGTTTTCTCCAGTCGATCTGGGGCAGTGAATATTTTCCAAACTGGTTTGCATAACCTCACAAAAGCAACAATTGCAGTAATTGTAGCAATAATCCAAAGAAGAGGCGCAAACCAGGCCTACAGATCTGCCATCTGTATCCTCCTCTCCCATTATTGCTCCTTTCACTCTTTGATTATATTATACCACAAAAATTTTTTTATGGCAAGCCAGGAGAGGAAGTATTATCCATCTCCTTCAATATGGGTTCCATAATTTAGGACATGGATAACATCTTGTGCATTTTCCGCACTAATATCGTCATAAAGAACGGAATACATCAAGTCGAGGTCTTCTTTTGTTGGATGGTTGCCGGGCGCTGGGTCTGGCGGCACAGGAGGAACATATGTAAAGCCATATGTAACTCGCCATTGATTACCCTCATTAGTAATCAATTTATCATAACCTTCAACATCATCGGCTTCAATAGTCCATGTATGATTAGGGTCAAGATTTTGCCAAATCCAGTTCCACTCCCATCCATTTCCAATGCGAACAGTATCATAAAGAGCGCCATCGCGCATCAAATGAACTGTCACATAGATAGGCCGCATACCGAGAGCGTCATAATCATCTCCGTAAAACACTACTTCAGCATTTACATTGACTTTTTCTGGCTCTGGAGTAGGATTGAAAGTCATTGTAATAGTAGTGGTATCGGTATATTGGGGGTTCCATCCACCGCCACCAGTCTATTCATGACGATCTTCATAAGTTGCAGTATAGCGCTCCAACTAATCTGTTACACGAACAGTATATTGATAACGCCAACTTGGATTTAAATTATTCCAGGTATGCTCCCATCCTTCGGCGGCAGTTATGGTTCCATTTGTATTGGTTTCACTATTGCGTAGAATAGCAACATTTAAGGAAGAAGGACGCTATGATGTATCTCCATTTTCGCCAACCCAATTAACTTTAGCTACTACTGGCATATTATCCCTCCTTAAAAGGAGAGGGGCTTAATGCCCCTCTCAACCTCCAGATCCGGTACGACGACCAAATCCGAATACAATCCACTGCTGCTCAGGCATCTCAAGAATAACTTCCTGAGTGCCATCTTCCTTAGAGCGCAACAGCTGAGAACCGTCGTCAGTACACCACATAAAGTGAGTGTCGTCAAGCTGAACCATGTGCGCGTCGCCGCCGGGATGCAGCACTTCTTCAAGGTCAACAACTTCCATCTTAACCAGATCAAATCCGACGGGCTTGCCGGTATCATCCTGAGTAATCAAGATGTCGCCATCATTCATCAGAATTGGCTGGTTGTATTCATGCTTGGTGTTATCCAAACCACCGAAGGGAATTGTTACCTCTTTCCAAGTACCGCCCTCATAAGACAATACTAAACCTTGCTTAGTAGTTGCACTGGAAAGGAGATAACGCTCACCAGCAGAAGTGGGCAACTCATATGTGCAGCTCTTAGCCTGAGGATTTGTCTGAGAACAATATTCATTCTCCTCACGATTTGCAGACTCTGCGATAATTGTATCACTATCACAATCGTATACAAACCATACAGGGCAGTTAGCACCAGCTTCAACCTTTACGCACAGCACTTGGTTGCCGTTGGTAGTTGCTTCAACAACATAGCGGCAGGCGTGCGGCGTATAATTGTCGTTGCCATGTGCTCTTACAGTAAGAGTACCTCTTACAGGGTCAAAATTATAGGTGATAATTCTACCTTCTGGTGTATTTGTGAATACAACATTATTATTCAAACAAATCGCAGAAGAAGAAGTGCCATCAATGGGGCCTTCAGTTACAATATTTCCAGTGTCAAAAGAGAAGGAAGTAAATGCTGGGGTCTCTGGATTGGTGGAGGTGTGCATATAGAATTTACCAGTTGGATCAATACCAGGTTTTGTGTATTGTCCAGGATCTGATAATCCTGAATATCCAGTTGGACGCCAAGTAATCTGTTTTGTCTCGTGAGTTACTCTATCTCCCCAAACTCCTAATGTAGTGGTGATATACATGAAGAAATATCTCTCATTAACATCAGTAGCTAAGGAGAAAGGAACCTCAGTATTTGGAATATGATCACGACTATAATTTGGTACATCAAAGATGAAATGATCTCCAGTATCAATATTATAGCAGAACATCTGAGAACCATTGCCAGCAGAGCCAAGCATAAACTTCTCATGCTCAGAGACCCAAACATAACCAGTAGGATCAGTCACGTCTGCCAGAGGGCCGATTGTCTCGCCATTGATCAGAGTAGAGTATTCGCCGATAACAGTAGCCCAAGGAGTAACGCCAGGCTCAGTTCCAGGCGGAATTTCCTCTTGAGAACCAACTGTCAGAGACATAGTATCCAGATGGAACAGATACTGGATTAGACGAGTAGCGTTGGCCGCAGTAAATACATTACCAGGCTGTACAGTATTGGTCCATGCCAGAGTATTCTGAATTGGATCTGGATTGTCAATGTCTTGAGTCTTGTAATGCTCGAACTCATGCTCATCAGTGAAGCAAGTGATGTAGGCCTTTGTGGAGCCATCATCACGCGCCATACCAACCAGCATCTTATACCAATCAGGATGCTTCATAACTTCCTTCCAGAAACCTTCATGCAGCTCAGTTACCAGATGCCAAGCAGAAGGAGACTTATAAAGCTCATAGCGCTTCTCATTGGTATCAAACTCAGAAAGAACTTCAATGTCCTTAATCAACTGAGAGTGAACGCTGTTGTCAAGGACATAAAGGATGTCGAGCTTATCACCCAAGATGGGCTTGCGGCCGAAGACCATAGAGAGAACAAATTCTTTCTCGCCACGCTCATTGGTATGAACAATATACATGGTTGGGCAATGACCCTGGGTCTCATCATTTTCGACATAGATAAAATCGCCGTCCATAGAGTTGGCAGGAATGTCAAACTCATCAAGTTCAGCCTTAGTACCGAGAGTTCCAAGATTGATTGGCGCAGCAGGACGGCCAAATACCATGGAAAGAACAAATTTCTTTTGACCATCGGGGCCGGTCTGAACAATGTACATTGCTGGACAATGATTTTGGGACTCATCCTCTTCGACAAAAATGAAATCGCCATCCATAGAATCGGCGGGGATTTCAAATCGATCGAGTTCGGCCTTTGTGCCAACAGTACCAAGGTTAATTGGTGCATCAGGGCGACCGCCACCAGACGCCTCAACTTCAACCCATTCAACCTTACGAGTCAGAGCATTGTATTGACGGGCATACTGTTTGCCGTCCAGAGGAATTTCTGGATAAGGCTCCCATTCATATTCGCCAGTTACTTGATTGTAACGACGCATATAACGCTGACCGTCATTGCCAACTTCAGGATATTTTATCCAGTAGGTGCGGCCATTCTCGTCAATTCTGCGCTGGTAGTTCATATTGAGAGGATCATTTGGAACGTCCTCAATTCCCGTGTCCGGTGTATCTTGAGTCTTCGAAATGGTTACATAACTGGTTGATTTTACTGTGGAATCAGCGACAGAAGTCGCAGTGATTTTCAGCACTCGTGCGGTCTCGTCCGTGGCGATGGTCAACACACCCATCTGATTGATTGTGGTCTCGGCCTTCAGACTTCCGTCAAGGCTCCAAATAACCTCTTGAGAAGGATTATTCTGTCCAATTACGGTAGCCTTAAAAGTAATGCGGTGACCAGGATCAGACTCAACAGCCGCTGGGCTAATAATCACAGCATCAACTGTGGTCTTGTCAATACCAGGAGTATCCTCAGACACTACATTGATAGTTGACTCAGCGAACTTGGTTGGGTCATAACTTACTGTCGCACGGAGAGTAATCTCATGCAGTTGCTCGTCGACGCCGATATAGACAACGCCATCGCGAGAAACATGAGTTGCAAGAGAAGTCGCACCAGTTAAGTCCCAGATGATAGAAGCGGGAGGATTATTCAAACCAGTCAGCTGAACCGCAAAGCGCGCGCTCATTCCACGACCGATTTGAGCATATGCAGGATACAGCTGGATAACAGTTACCACAGGCTCGTCTTCGGCGAGCTCTGGAGGAATTACTGTTACCAGAGAAGTATCAGTAAAGTTAGGATCTGCGGCGCAAGTAGCAGTGACAATCAGAAGAGCGCTGGTCTCTTCCTTGTCTACATAAAGCACACCTTCAGGAGTAATAATAGTCTGACGAGACTGATTGCCGCTCACAGCGAAGGTAGCTTCATGATTTGTGATATTTACGCCAGTCACGATGGCCTGGAAGCGCAGAGAGTGGTCTTTAATAACAGTAGCCTCGATAGGCTCCAGATAGAAACCAGTCACCTGCTGCAAGACAGGCGCTTCCTCATCAATACTGATGGTCGCGGTTCCGTACTTAGAAGTGTCAACGATGGAGCGCGCAGTCACGCGAATCATCATTGCATCTTCATCGGCACCGATTGTAAGAACGCCGTCAGAAGTAATCTTAGTATTAGGGTCGCGCTGACCACTAATAGACCAGGTTACTTCCTTAGACAGCTCCTCAGAGCCGTTTACGATGGCCGCGAATGTGATTACAGAGCCAGGCGCCACAGTTACAGCATTGGGAGAAACCTCAACACTGTTGATTACGGGATCAGGCTCTGGAATTGGCTCTTCAACTTCTTCCTCAATAGGAGTCCAAACAGCGGAACCGTTCGCAGTACGCTCACGGACATATTTAGTATTGAGGGGAGTTGCAGGAATATCGGTAAATCCATTGTCGCCACCGGCGTCATAGGCCGCGATGGTAACATAGGCGATGTTGTATTTGGTAGTATCCTGCTTGGATGTTGCGCGAACTTGCAGGCTCTGAGCAGTCTCGCCAATGCCGATACTCAAAACACCATCGTCGGTCAGGTATGTAGTCTGAACATTATTGCCTGTCAGACTCCAAGTAACTGCCTGAGAAGGATTGTTCTTACCAATGACTACGGCTTTGAACACAGTCTGCCAACCTTGTTCAAGCTCCACCATATCAGGAGTAATGATAATTGCATCGACAGTTACTTCATCAACACCGGGGGTCTCTGCGGGGACTACATCAATAATAGCCTCGCCATATACCTCAGGAGTTTTCTGAGAGTAAGCAGTCAATACAAGCATATTGCTTTTCTCATCTTCGCCGACAAATACCAAACCATTGGAAGTAACGCGAGTATCAGAAGATGTCGCGCCAGTCAGTTTCCAAACAACCTGCTGGGAGGGGTTATTGACGCCGTTCACCTTAGCGGCAAACTGCTGACTATAACCACAACCAATCTGTGTTGCACCAGGATATACGATAACTTCAGTTACAGTAGACTGGTCAACAGCATGCTGAGAATCAGTTACGCTGACAGTCGCAGTAGCGAAGAAACGCTGATCGGCCGCCGCCTTAGCTGTTACGACGAGAACCTTAGATTGCTCGTCAGCGCCGACATGGAGTGTGCCGTCCTGGTTGATATAGGTATTTGTAGAGCTTTGTCCAGATACAGAATAAACAGCGGAGAAATCACTCAGATTTACGCCGTTCACCATTGTATTGAACATTACAGAGCGACCAAGGACAACTTCTACATCAGTAGGAACAAGAACAATACCAGTTACGACTGGTGCCAGAGGATCCTCCATATTCACATCGACAGAAACAACTGCCTGTGCATATACGGATTCATCGGCTTCAGAAGTAACACGAACGGTGATTGTCTTAGAAGTTTCCTTCTCGCCAATCTTCAGGATACCATCCTGAGTGATAGTCGTATCGCTGACGCGCTGGCCTTTAATAGTCCATTTTACGCCGCGAGAGAGTTGTGCATTTCCTTGAACAACAGCGGTAAATGCAACAGTTGCGCCCTGACCAACAGTAATGTTGAGAGGGCTAAGGGTAATTCCTTCAATTGTAGGCTCCTCACCGGGTACTGGATCGGGATCTACAACTTCAGTTCCGCCGCCTGGAGTATTACCGGAGCCATCTCCACCTGCGTTGCCGCCTCCAGCACCACTGGAGCCTCCGCAACAACCACAGCCAGACTCCTTGATATACACCCACTTAAAGTGAGTATTCAGAATCCACTTCTCACCAGTGGTGAGAGAGCGTGCTTCTGACCCAGGCTGAATGTCTGTGAAGTTGGTAATTGGAGGAAGATCTTCGGCGCCTTGATCCAGGTAGAACAGTTTTCTGTTGTACTGCTGTGACTCAAGATGCTTTACAAGCTAAAAGCCCATCTGCTGAGCACCTCCTTATTTAATTGCCTTTTACTCAGTGAATACATCCACCCAGTTGAACCAGTCAACTCGGAGCATGAAATTGGAGAAATTCCCGTGATCGTCCCATAACATATAGGAACCGGAAATATCTACTTGGTCGTTCTTGTCTTCGAGCTGAATATGTAGCTGTCCAACAATAACTCTATCACCTACGACAAATGTGTCGTCAGTGGTCCAGTGATCTACATAGGCGCCATTATATGTGAGTTCTGGATTATGCTGCAAATACATATCAGACACATCCATCCACATCTTGCGCCCGTCAGCCATTTCAATATGAACATCTCTGTTGCGCAAACACAGAACAGCATCCTTCAATGGATGACCCTTGGGAAGAGTGCGATCTTTGAAGTAGTTATCAAAGCGATAACGATGTTCAAGAGCGTCATGCGGCACATGGATATTCATCATAAAGGAACAACGAGGGCCGTATACTTGCAGTTGGAAATGTCTGTGCGGCTCATCGTCGATTGGCTGATAGATATAGGGAGGATCTGGTTCGATTGTTTCAACCAGGTTCTCGGGAGGATCAGAAACTAAAGGAGTCTCAACTACGATAACATTTGGATAATCCAAAGTAATATCAACAGCTTCTGTCATATTGATAGAATAGCCTTCCTTATGGTCAACTGTTCTATTAGTTGGGCCGCCAACTACTTGTGAGCGGCACATACAGATGCGAGAGACGCCGTGGTCCTTTACAAGCTCTACATCCCAGATGTAAGGGCCGGGATGAAGCCAAGTTTCCTTTGAAGACAATGTAATATTGATGCGCCCTTTAACAGCATTAAGGTCCGCTACTGGGATTTCTTTTGCAATCAAAGCGCGCTCATCATCATAGTCATGGTCGAATTGCTCGGCCTTCAAAGTAAAGAATACTTGATAGCCAGACAAATCGAATGGAGTGCCGTCCGCCCTATGAATCAACACAGGGATTGTCAAGGACTCACCACGACCAATGTCATCAAAGGGAGTTACAGTGATTTTTCGTGGCATTTTAACACCCCTTTCATGGTACGATTCCGACGGTATCTTGCAGCTCCTCAATCTTGTCAGTCAAGGCTTTTACCTTGTCGTCCATATCTTTGAGGGTAGTCTCCAATTCTTCGATTGTGGATTTCTGCTGGTCCACAATACCCATCAGGGAGGCTACTTGCGAGAACACTTGAGAGTCCAAAGTTAGCGTCGGAGTAATAATTACGATAGGCGCCCCTTCAGCAAGCGCCACAATAGAAACACTATCGCCGACCTGTAATTGCCCCAAACCAGGGTTTACATAACGATTAGACGGGCCGCCGTCCAGCGTAAAGGATAAGGTACACAAACGCATAACTGCGCCATTGGTTTGATGAATTAACTCAATATCAAACCAGAAGTTGCCCGGCTCAAAATCTGTATCGCGGCTTGTCAGTTCGATATTGAACTTACCAGTCGTGGGATTTAAGAGGGCAATGTCCTTCTTGATGTAGCAGAAATCATCGTGGCGGTCAAAATCAGTTTTTACAGGTTTTACTGTAAAGCAGGCCTGATAGCCGGTCAAGTCGATAGGATTTTCATAATTATCCTTTATTTCAACAGGAATAATCAGCGAACAGCCGCGCTGGATTACTCCATAATCTCCGCTTTTCTGAGTAGTTCTTGTTGATGCCATCTTTTTCCCTCCTCTCTCATACTCAGACTTACTAATATACCATTTTATAACATCAAAAATAAAAGATTTACTTCACCCAAAATTTTACTATATAAGTAACAAAAAAGGTATAGTAAAATTTTCGACGAAGAAAATCTAAAGGGTATGACTAAGCGGCGGGCCAAATAAGTTAAATGCCCCGCTATGGTAGTTATTATTCATTTCTTCTTATTTAATTAACAATGCTTTTTGATTTGATAATACCAGTCGACAATAAGGTTGGCGCACTCGATGACATCTTCATTGTCTGCGGACAAGATGTTACCACGAAGTGCCTCTGAAGAGATAACATATTGTATTGTTCTCTCCAGAATGTATTGTCTTATTGCCTGTTCCACCTCCTTATCAGTAGGGATGGTATTATCAAAAGCATTAGATGTGTCAATCTCTCTGAAGGCATCAGAGTAATGGAAGTCGATGGCTTCCTCAAAGACACGAACGGTATTGGAGTTTGCAATGTGCTGCGCCTTGGAGTTCTGATAGGGGTCCTTTTCACCCTTATTAAACCAATGGAACTGGGCAATATCTCCAGCCAACTCTGCGGCGTCGGGGAATAACTGAATCAGAGCCTGAATAAGATCCTCGTTAATCTGAACATCAATAACTTCTTCATAGTCAAATTCCCAGCCAAAGTTAGCAAGTTCGGCGCGAACCATTGCACTTACAGCCACACGGATATTATCTGTGAACATAACGCGGCCATCAGGTCCGGCGAAAGACTCATAGCATACCCAGAAATATTGCTCTGAATATTCTTTGATGTATTCCTCATCGCAAAGCTGTTTTTTACCAGGGATGGGCTTAAAATGGTCCTCAGTTATGAAGGTAAAAGCCTCTTTGAAGAGTTTACCACGACGGATGGCACGCCACTGATCCTTTTGCATAGAGTTAAAAATCTCTTTCATATAAGGATACTTATTGATGGCATCAATGGTAGGAACAGTAGAGAGACCCTTCGTTAAAGTGGCATGATAATCAATGGGTTCTGGGTCAATCCCTGCTTTTTTATTCAATTCGTTTTGCTTAAGCTGAACTTGTAGATTAAGATATGCAAGAATGACAGCGAAAGAATGATCCCACTGGGCGATCTCTTTCTGCCCATTGAGCATGAAGTGCTTTTTCTCAATCCCTCGCTTATTCGCGAACGATTTTAATACTGTCAATGTCAATTTGCGCACCTCCTTGCTCATTTGATAATTCAGCAACAGCAATTATAGCTTGCCTCTTAAATTCAGATGGGTCGATAAAAGGGTAATTTTTAGAATATTCCTTTATCAATGCTTTAACTCGTCCCAAAGCTTCTGTAGTAGAATCTTTAGAATTTAAAGAAATAGAGAGCACATCAGCTTTGAACTTATTAAAAATATCCATATGTCTCCTCCTTTTTTATATATAGAAAAAGTCCCGTAACCATGACAGTTACGGGACATCTATCCTGAGCCTGTAGTTGCCACGGTAGAGACAGTCAGCACCACCTGTTACTGTCGCATATCATCTGGGCTATTCCAGTGATAGATATGCACTATTCTTCATAGCTTTACCGCGCAACTGAAGCCAATAGCAACTCCAGCTCCCTTAATGAGAAGCTGGGTTGGTGGCCGCAGCGCCTCAGGATAGGTAAATTGATATGGTATAATTTGATAGGGTCTTCCCCCATCATCTATTTATATTATACCATAAAAATTTTTTTAAGTCAAGCGAAATTCCTACTGAGGCAATATTACTCGTCGCTCATTTCTTCTGCGAGTTTTTTGTTTGTTTCAAACCAACCGCCGTTAGGTTTTTCTTTGGATAAACCCGATTGACCCAGTTTTGCAAATTCGGATGCAGCGGCCGATGCGACGCGGCCCTGAACCTGGTCACGAATGGTATCACAGAACCTGTCGTATACCTTCCAGAAAAGTTCAGGAGATACTTCTTTCCAGAATACCTTCTGCATGGACTTCAGCGGATGTTCACTCTCGGGCAGGTCGCCAGTAAAGAAGGTATCGTAATCGAGAACGGCACGGCCCTTTGTGTCATGGTCTAAAGACTTAAAGTACAGGAACATGGCGGGGAGTTGATACTCATTGAACTCTATACCAGTCTTTGTATGATATTCCTCTGGAACATCAATAATGATGCACCAGATGTCGGCATCCTCTCTTTTGAAGCAGCGACCGATGTATTTTGTGAGGATTTCCTTCTGCTCCTCAATCTCCTGTTTACGAAGTTTATACATCTCGTTGCGCACTCTTATCCATTCGTTATTGACTTCGTGCATCCGTTGTTTAATTGCATCGAGATTACTCATCTATTTTCACCCCAATATTAGAAAGTTTGTTTCGTCATTCATTTAATTTCCTCCGTTTTCAAAGAAGGAATTTTATATTCATATGCGCACCAGTTGGTAATGAGATTATCTAAGAGCATGGCTCTTGTCATCTTGCCAATCTTGGGGACATATTTAACATTGGCTGCCATGTCAATAAGGCCGCTGTCGTCATCGAGATTACCGCCAATGTCGATAATCAGCAAATCTTTCGCCATCCTCAAACAGTTGGCGTCGAACTTGTATTTCTTGCCGGGAGACTGCGCAAGAATGAGAACATCAGAGAAGTCACAGGCAAATCGCAGGTCCTGCATCCCAGAGTTGAAGTGCATTACAGTATAGCCAGAGGAATTGAAGATATTGGTGCACGCTTTACCCACAGGGCCGCGGCCGAAGATAGAAACTCTCTTACCTTCGTTATAGAACCAAGCTAACTTGAGAGCGGCATTGGCTGTTGCAGGAAGGCGGCAATACTTATACATATTGCCGGGGTAGGTAGTTGCCATAAGGCCGCGCTGGATGAAGGTATTGCCGTCAATGTCCTTCTGCCAATCAACGACATTATCGGCGCCGGACTCGCTGACTAACCCCTTGTAGTCATGATGGACGATAATACCATGCACATTTTTGTTGTTATTAAAACTCTTAATCTCTTCAATAAGAGTATCAATGGTTGGCGCAAAAGAGCTAAAGACCATAATGCCAAGGTCATTTGCGTCTTTTGTCAGGTATTTGATATAAGGGGCAGTCATATCTTCTGTCAGCGCCACGATGCCAAGACCAGGGCCGCGGTACATTCCATCTGCTTGCCAATGGTTTACAGTTTTGCGAAGTTCATCCAGGTTTCTTTTTGCCAGTTCATCGCAGATTACAATCATAAAATCCTCCTATGAAATGAGGGCGATTTCTCGCCCTCATTTTGTTCCGGTAGAACCAAGACCACCGCGGTTTTTCTTTCCAAGGTAACGAACTTCCTTGAGGCGCGGATTGCCCTGGTTGCGCTGAATACGGAATTGTGCAATTCTATCACCAGCATCAATGTGAGCATTTCTTGTGGCAAACACGGGCATCATCCAGATGTCGTCGTCGCCAGAGTATGTCTCATCAATAACGCCGATGGAGTTTGTCTGAAGAATACCATACTTCTTAAAGGTAGAACTGCGGGGTGCCAAGATTGCTTCGTAGCCGTGTGGCACTCTTACAGAAATACCGAGGTTGATGACATACTTATTGCCGGCCTTAAGGTCGTATGCTTCGGCGGCGCGTACATCGAACCACTCACCCATATGCGCCTGCTCGACGGGCTTGGCGGCGGGAGTATGGTATTTAATGAGAATTTCGGGTCTCAGTCGATCCAGAACCTTGTTGTTATCCTTGCGGATTCCTTCAATCGCTTCCTCCAGCTTTTCCTTATTCTCCTTACGGATCGCTTCCATGCGCTCATGGACTGCTTGCTGCTCTTCAGGGGTGCGCTGGCGACGGAGAGACTTAATATTGAGACTGGGAGGTGGCTGCATGGGGTTTCCTTCACCACCTCTAACTTTGGTTCTATCTACTCGGTCAGGAACAACGAACTCACCGGTACTGACCTCCTAATTCTTAACTTCGTTTTCCATTGGGATAACCTCCTTACAGGTCGATATTAATATTCATTACCACTGGTAAGTGGTCAGAATGGCACGCAAACTCGTCATCCTGGAGAACATAGATGTCCTCAACTTTGTCCATCAGTTCTTTGGAAACAAGGAAGTGGTCGAGGCGCATACCCTTGCCATTCTCCTTGGCGTTATACATATTGCTGTGCCAGGTAAAGATTTGCTCGTCTGGATTGAAGTTGCGCAGAACATCAATCAGTCCAGCGTCCTTCTTTAGGGTGAAGAAGGCGTTTCGTTCGGTAGGTGTGGTTCCGGCGACAGATTTGACATTGGTATCCTCGGCACTAGGCGCAACGTTGAGGTCGCCACATACGATGAAGGGCTTGAAGTCTCTGTTGGAGACGACATAATCATGTAGGGTGGTTTCAAAGTCTCCTCGAGCGTCCAGTTTTTCTGCAGCTCTTCCAACATTTGGGGAGTAAGAGGAGACGAGTTTGAAATGTTTGAAATCAAGGATTTCAATGCGGCCTCCTTCAAAGCCGACTGCTCTTCCATCCATGTCAAACAGCGGTCCAGCCAGGCATCTTCGAACAAAGATAGCTGTGCCCGCATACCCCGGCTTGTCGTGCACTGAGTAGTATCCTACATAATCTGTTCCAAGGACGGATGTTGGAATTTGATCGGGCTTGGCTCTAACTTCCTGTAAGCAGAGTATGTCGGGCGCCATGCGGCGGACGGCGTCGGAATAACCGTATTTAGACAGTCGCGCACGTAATCCATTGACATTATGCGATATAATTTTAAGCATTGTTCAAACTCCTCTCGGGCCACGGGGACCTCCTCTATACCACTCAATGAAGTATGCAATCCCCATGACAATCACAAAAGCCACGATGGGCGCCATTGGATCAATCATTGAAAACATCACTCCATAAACATTTTTCAGGGGCTTTATCCTCACGAAGTTTCATCAGACGAGGATGACGGAGAGAATGACCAGACTGATCAACACTCATGCAGTCAACCTCAATGACAGTGCCGATGTAATACTCAGGGTTCTGCCGAGCCTCGGTACGCATCTCGTCATCCAGACCGCTGGCCACGGTTCCAATCTTGACCAATTCGCCATCACGATAGAGGCCAATATCAAAACCATTCGCCATATTCTGGAGCCACAGACGATTGACGGGATTACCTTCCTCGTCGCGATATGAATAATTCTCCGGGTCTTTGCCGGTATATTCCTTGGTCGGCAGATTGATGCCCATAATAACAACATCCACAGTATCAACCTGCTTAATCTTGTATGTGGTGTGCATCGGACGCTTCGCTGTCTCACCGATATTGGAAACTGCGTGCTTCGCAGAAACTTTACCGTTGGAGCGCAACAGTTTCAGAACGCCACCCTCATATCCCTGAGACAGCCACTCCGCAATGACTTCCTGCTTATCCTTTACGATAAGCTGAGCAAAAGACAACCAGGGATAAGTCTGGAAATCGGTTTCCTCTTCCAGCTCCTTAAGGAAATTGTAACGGTCGATGAAGTCTGCGGAGTAATATGCCTTGCCGCCCCAATACAGAACATCAAAGACATACGCGCCGCAAGGCCCAATCTCTTCCTGACGCTTGGCGGCCTTTGCCGGAGTGCAGAGCATAATAGAGTTGACAAATTTGCTGGAAGAATGGTCTTCCCACTTGCCCGCAGTCCAGTTGTATTTGCTCCAAATCTCAACGCACAGCTGAGAACCAAGAGGAAAAAACTCCTCGGCGAACGCCTTCATATGTGGCATATTGTCAATCTTGTCGATGACCTCGCCGGTTTTCTTGGAAATCTTGTCGCCATACAGATGGACAGAACCGTCCAAGTCCTTAGACCAGACATAAGAACTGCCGTCCACCTTCAGCTCGATACCATATTCATCGGATACCAGAGCGGCATCCAGAACTTCCTTTTTCTTCGCCGTGGCATACTTCATAGGCTGCCAAAGACGATAAGTTTCATTAAATCTTTCCATTGTATCTCCTTCCAACAACCATAATGTCACGAATATCTGCAAAGATTTTCTTGCCGTCTCGATCAATCACGGCGGTATTAAATCTGGGGATAATGTCGACCAGCTCCCCACAAAGACCTTTGTTACCGGACCACTGGGAAACAATCTGAACCCTGTCTCCCATTTTCATATTGCTGACCATAAACATTACCCCTTTCCCATTTTCTATAATTATTATACCATAAAAATTTTTTTATGTCAAAGAAAAAGAGTTGGCCTTTTAGACCAACTCTTCTCTGTAATAGTCAAAACCTGTAACCAGTACGCCGCCGATGACATTTCCTGCCGTAGCCGTGCCAAGGAAGGCCAAATAATTCTGGACAGAAAATTTCTCAACGAACAACATATAGAACATATCGGCGATACTGTGTTCAAAGCCAAAGAATACGAAAAGGAAAATCGGGAAGAAAATGCCGAATAGCTTTAATACTCCTGTATTGCGCCGCGCCATAGATACTGCATAGCAAACGAGCATATTACAGAAAACAGCGAGCACAAAAAGTTGTGGATAAGGAATTAAGACTTTGATGTTGGCAACTCGCTCAATAGCGTGTAAGTCGAATCCGGGAATTGAGATACGGACTCCATATGCAACCCAGATGGAACCTATGAGGTTTCCAAACCAAGATATGATGAGTAAGCCAAGAGCCTGCCATTTATTGCATCCGTTGGCTACACACGCGCCGTAGCTGTAAATGTTGCCAGTGAAAAGCGAAAGGTTGGCCATGATAATCAAAATCAGGCCGATGGGGAAAATTATTGCTTTGATTAACGCCGCCCACTCAGGAGATGCCGCCGGACCGCCTGCAATAACTGCTGTGGCCGCAGCAAGTGAGAGAACTGCTCCAGCGCCAATCGAGTTCAAAAATGTGATAAAAGGTCGTGGTAGCTGATATGTCAACTTTCTATGTCCTCCTCTTCATCCTGATCGCCCGGACGAATTTCCAGGCCTCTTCTGAGAAGCTCGGAAAGCGGCTCAATCGTTATACCAAAGTTTTCAATGGCATAATCTTTGCCGTGTTCGTCGTAAGGCACCAGAATAAGAACTGTCCCGTTTCTCGCATCGGTATCAATGGAACCGACAATCCAATAAAATGAAGGGTCAATGCCGCCCTCACCCCAAACTCTAACGACAACATCGCTGATTTCAGAGTCGAGGCAGAAGGTCATCCAGTCGCCCCAGTGTCCACTCATCATTTCTTTAATATTCATCTTCATCCTCCAAAAAAATGGGCGGCCAATAGGGTGAGAAAACAACTATTCCCTAAATGCTTGAAAGTTTTTCCCCTATCGCGGCCGCCCTATGGTGTTAAACTACCGGCTGGACAGAAGGGGCAATGAAATAGTAATGGACATGAGAGCCATAGTCTATATTCATTGAGCCATCCTCGTTCTTCCAACAGCGGTAATAATAACCGAGTTGTGAATAGTTGAGTTTTTGGTGGGCAACCATTGCCTTCCATGCTTCATCATAGCTGTCGTATTGCCCAAGCCAATGAGAGGTTGATAAAGACATGGTGCCCCAATAAAGGTCAAACTTCATCGGTGGGCGCCTCCTCGTCCTCATCTTCATCTTCGGAGGCTTTGCGGCGCTCCTTCTCAATGTCTTCGAGAACCATCATGTCGTAAGCGAAAGCAGTGGGACCTTCACCGGCACCAAACCAAGAGTTCCACATAAAAATGCCTCCTTCTTATTTTCTATGATAATTATAGCACAAAAATTTTTTTATGTCAAGCTCGTCAACTACTCCACTCGTAATTCCTCGCGGACTTTCATCAGAGCTTTTCCAAGCCAGTTAAGACCAACTTGGTCACGCGCCTGGCAACGACTGCATTTGCAAACGCCCCAGGTGTTGTCGTGCCAAGTATTACCTTCTTCCAGATACTCGGGATCAGTTTCCAAAAGTTTGGCGGCGAGGTCTTTGTTCTGCTTGAACTTGTTGCGGACGATGCTCAACATGACATTGCGCTTAATCTCTTCCCAATGGGGACGGAGTTCTAAGTGACGCCCTTTGCGCTTGGCTTGACTGGGCGACAGGATTGAGAACTCTTCTCGGATTGCGGGGTCCAGCGTCTTGGCGGCTTGGAAAGCGGCTTCAGCACTGGGATAGACGACGCCTTCGTATTCAACTGGACATATGTAGAAGTTGGATAAGAAAGCGTACTCTTTATCGAAACTGGAAATCACCTATCTTTAACCCCCTTTCCTATTCGCCATACTTGGCAATAAATCCTTTAGCGGACTCTTCGGCGATTTTTCTTTCCCGTTCAGTTATGACATGGCCTGTGCCGTGACAGTCGGGGCAGGTAATCCAATCACTGGGGTCATTTGGATCAGGCCTGTCATCTTCGGCGCAAGCTCGAGTGCGAAGGATTTTGCCCTTGCCTTCGCATTTCTCACAGGTGGTATTGATACGCTGAACGGCGAGGATAGCCGTATCAATACCAATCAGTTTGCTTTTGTATTCAGCTTCAAGGTCGGCTTTCTCCTTTCGGAGTTCCTTGAGGGCTGCAACCAGATTAGGCATCGTCATCCTCCTCTTCAGTATCGTCGGCGCCGTCGGCGGGGACTACACGAAAAGTAATCCAGGACTCCAGCTCTTCCTCGTACATCTCGGCGGCATCATCGTCGGAGACATCGTATTCTTCCATCAGAGTTTCAAAGTCGCCATAGTAGTCGTCGATAGCGTCTTCATCAACACCGGCGTCAATCAGCAACGCACGGCGGCAGTCGTCCAGGTCCATGATGCCGTGGCATCCTTCAAAAGACTCGTAATCCTCAATAGCCAGACGGCGGGCCTCTTCCATAGCTTCCTCGCGGTCTTTGAACTCGCCAGTGTAATCGTATTGAGCACCACCAAAGCCGCCACCCATGCCATGATAAATCTTAAAGAAAGGCATTCTCTATACCTCCTATCGCTATACATCATATCCTTGGTCTCTCATAACCGCGAGAGATTTGTAAACCATACGGTTCTTACTTTTGCTTTTTGCCTTGACCACATTTCCCATCTCAATGAGGTGGCCAAGGATGCGGGCCATCTTTTGAGGAGTGACCCCCGCAAGATTGATAGACCGCGACTTAATCTCGTCGATGTCGAGGGCCTCCTGACTTTCGGCGAGAATAATCATGACTTCGCCCTCCCACAGAGCGGTTTGCTGGGGACGATACTTACTTGTTCTTCTGCCAGGCATGATTATTACTCCTTTTCTCATTTTCTATATATATTATACCATAAAAATTTTTTACTGTCAAATTGTCAATAAATAAAGATAAAGGGGCAAGGAAAAATCCTTACCCCTCTTAATCATACATCTTCTGGCGTTTCAAGTTGAAAGAATTTCTCCTCGAACGCGATTTTCTCTTGTTCTTTTTGTGCGCTATATCGTCCATTTCGAGAAGTAACTTCATCGTATTTCTGGATTATCCACATAGCGCGGGCTTTCTTTTTTGGCTCATGCAAGTATTCCACAATTTCTTGCAACACTTGAATTGCTCTTTGGTAATCAATCTTATAGGCATATGCTTGTTTACAATTAACGCCATTTTCCGATTTCTTGGAAATAGTGCCGCCTATGATTGATTGCACATATTCAAGCATTTCATATGTCGTGGAAGAAATTTGAATTGTTGGATGTCTCCATTTGCCACTTTTCGTTAAACAAATGGAACCTTCTCCATCAATTATTCCTGCAATATAGCCTTTTTCGAGTTCTGTCATATTGGGCCTCCTTATATAAAGTGGCCCGTCAGATAAGTCCACCACCAATTTTTTTAAGTGAAAAATTGGAAACACTCTGGTGGAGATGACGGGGAGCCGCCCCCCGTGTCCGCAACCAACTAATAATTTTTACATTCTTACGCAATAGTTAGTCTTTTTTTCTGTTTTTAGGGGACAGAGCGCGGCACTAACTTCCGTAGCAAGTAAACCCCAGGGCCGTATCGGTTAAGATATTGCCTCCACCACTTGCATTTTCAAGGATATGCAAGAAACCCCCATGCGGTACCACCAGTTTTTACTAAAACTGGAAACTCCCACCTTTCTCCCGGTGGTCGGGCGGTTCAAGCCAAATTAGGCGGCCTGACGAACCTCCATCATAGCGGAGATTAGTGCAGGATGAACCATAACAATGACATTAGAGTTGTCGTTTAATTTTTGTTGACACCTTAAGGCGGTTATCATTACCTGCGTGTAAAAATCCTCATTGACCACGTCGAAACTACTCATCCCCATATAAGTTCTGCGGAAAGTAATGAAAAGATAATCAGTCTTTTTTTAGTAAAAGGAACTTTCTATGCAGATGCGAAGCGGATAGTAAAATCTGATTAAAAGTCAGGTGCTTTGCAGCAAAAGGAACTATCTATGCTTCTTTGAAAGACGCGAGAAGTATCTGATTACTTTGGCGCAAGCGCCATAGTATTCCTCCTAAAAAGGAACTTCTTATGCGTCATTATAGCAGCGAGAGGTAGTCAATTTCATATTTGCAGTATGTTTTATAAAAGGAACCTCATTTGCTGCGTGAGGGGGATAAGCGGACGGTAACTCCAATGGGCTACATCCCCAGGCTCCCATTGGCTGAGTTTCTTCTTTTATACTTACAAGTAAAAAAGGAACCGTCTATGCTGTTTGGCGAGGAGTATCTTGAATGGCGCCGCCATGAGCGGCAAATTATATAGAAAAAGGAACTCCGTATGCCAGGTAGATAAGAGGCGAATATTATAGCGCGCACCCCACAAAAAAATCTGAAAGAAAAAATACTGGCCGGCCATAACCACTGAAAAAAATTCATCTAAAGGTGCGGGCCGAAGGGAAATATCCCTGCCTCTCATTCTATAAATATTATAGCACAAAAATTTTTTTATGTCAACTCAATTTTTTGATAGGGCGAAAAAGATCGCCAAAATCGAAGTTGGTTTTGTGCCGGGCATTTCGGGCTTTCATGTCCTCTGTTGCGCAATGAATACAGTATGGAAGTACCCATCCCGTAGAGTGGACAGAAGCCGGAGCGCCGCATTGAGAGCAGACTTTTTCTGATGCTTCCAAAAGGTTGGTACAAAGGGTATCGAGTTCCCTATTCAGTTGTTTATTCGGCGTATCTTCGCAATAAATGCGGATGCCGCCGAATTTCTCTTTTGCTTGCATGATAACAAGACTCTTGTTCACATCCATATGATAGAACTCAAAGAGCGCCGTTACCTTTTCGCAAAAGCTGAGAAGTAGGTTTGTCCAGCCGGGGCAATGCCTAAAGGCATCATCGAAGATAGTGTCGCCAGGGTCTGGGGGATACATTCCCGTGTTCTTTTCAGCATCGTATTGCAAAAAACCAAAGCGGTCAAACTTAGAACTCATGTATCACACCTCCACCTGTTCGAACCAAAATCCCTTTTCAACGCCCTCGCGCCGAACTACCATTTCACGGGCGGCCTTTACAAAGTTGGGCCAATGAACATGGCCAATCTTGTCAGGCTTGGCAATGGGAGGAATGGGGGTTCCTTCAGGAGCATACCAAATGCCGCCGAAGAACTCGCCGTATTTCCAGCAGTTATGGAGGTCGTAACCCGGTTTATTCCAGTTGCTGTGGAAATACTTTTCAACCTCCTCTTTGGTCAAGTTACGAGCGCGAATCGCCATGATGGTGTCGTTCTCGTCCTTGAAACCAAAGCACTTCCCTTTGAAGGTTTTCTCCACTTTGCCGCCGGCGGTCACAAACATCTCGTGATGCTCCTTGTCTGTATACCACCGAACCTTCTTCTCGGCGCCCGTCTTGGGGTTGATAGCGATGATGTACCAGTATTTGTCCTTGAACGGCTCACCCTTGAACTGCCAAGTGACATAGGTCTTTGCTACTCCACCATACATTTTCTCAACCCCTTTCTCATTTTCTATATATATTATACCATAAAAATTTTTTTAAGTCAACCCGGGGCCGAAGCCCCGGGGACTATAAGGTTACTCCACTTTCCCGTCAACGAGGTTGAGCAAGGTACCAGGAGTCAGGTCCTCAGGCATCAGGGAGATTACCTGAGCGGCGGCCTCGGGATCATCCTGCTTGAGCTGGGCGAGATCCATAGGAGTCATCACCCAGGCGCCCATAGCGCGCAGGAAGGTAGACATATGCATCTTGCTCTTGAAGATGTTCTTCATGCCGGCAATCGCAGACTCGTAATTGGCGCTGGGCACAATACCAGTCTGGAGCGCGCCGCCATAGATGTAGAAGCGATCCTCAGTGAGCATACCGAGAGTCATGCCATGCTGACCGTTGAAGCCGAGGCGCAGGGGAGTCGCCAGCAGCTTGGAGGCGTCGAAGGTAAAATCGCGGTTCATGTCGTTACGATCATTTCCGGTGAGGAAGAACTTGAACTCAGTCTCGGGGAGACCAGAGAACAGGCTTACATCGAAAACGATGTCGTCCTGACCGAGCTTTACCCAGAAAGCCTCAGCCGCGCCGCCCTGAGCGATAGGAGCATTGGTATTGTCACCGGAGTAGACAACATCAGTGCCATCGCGCCAGTAAGAGTTCCAACCGAAGTTGGCCTTGACAGAATGGGCGTGCAGGTCGATGTCCACACGAGACTCGCCATGCTTGGTCTTGTTATTGGTCCAGTGGACACCAACGGTGAGATTGGTGCGACCAGCAGGGATAACAACACCGGTGCCGTAGGGGATAACGCCCATCATCTGCTTCTCGGTGGTAGGAACGGCGTAGTCTACATCGTCGGGCAGGACAAAGGTCTTGCCGGCGAACTGCTCGTTCAGACGGGTATACAGCGCCTTCATGCACTCCTGAATGCAACGCACATAGACGTTTGCGGTCTCAGGGTTCAGAGGCTGGATGCCGCCATCCTTAACGAACATACGGCCATTACGCACGGTGTAAACCGCGGGCAGGCTCTCAGTGGAGGCACGAGTAGAGCAGGAGTTGATAATCTTGACGAGGTCGCGGTTGCTGGCCTTATCAAGGACTCCCAGCGCCTTCAAATACTTGCCCTGAAGCATCAGGTTGATGAAGTTCTGGACAGCGGTATCGGGCAGAGGCTTATGGTAGGTATCCGCCATGCGGCGCATATGGTTGACCAGACGGGCGCAGTTGGGATACTTCTTGAACGCCAGGAACAGGGGCTTATAGCGCAGGAAGATACCAGCATAGCCGGGCAGGTTGGCCATAAAGACACGAGCAGGCAGCTCATTCACAGGGGAATAAGCAGAGCGGTTCTTAATGGTCTCGATGGTGCGGCGGTTCTTGATAATCATGGGCACGCCAGTCACCTTGTAGATAAGGTAACGGAGGCCGCTGATGGGCTGGGCAGGATACACACGCTTGTAGTCGCAGTACATGACCATAATCTCGAAAGACTTGATCTCGTCGGGGGTATTGGTCACAAAGGGGAACAGCTGCTGCACAGCGTTGCGGATACGGTCGTTGGGCGCAGTCAGGGTCTTGAGGTAGTCATTCAGAGTGCCCTTGAGGGTCATCAGGGGCAGCATACGAATGACAGTGATGCGCTTGATGTTGAAAGCGTCAGCGGGGATCTCCAGCGCCTCCAGAGGCACATAGTTGCCGGCGGTGAGACCGACAGACTCACGGCCGTAGGTGGACATATAGTTCATCATCTGCTGGAGCAGCAGAGTGAGAGGGTCGCCATATGCCATCTCCTTGAAGGACTTGTGGAAGGTCTTATTGAAGGCGATAACCTCGGTGCCATACTCCTTGACAGCGGCGGTATAGGCATCCAGAGGTGCATGGCGCACAGAACCCTGACCATCCACAAAGAGAATGCCGTGGGCAATCTGCTCCATAGGGGAAACACCACCATTGATGCTTACGCTATCAACGGCAGACTTGAACAGCTGGATAAAGGCGGCCTGCTGAGCGGCAGTTACGTTCAGACTCATAGCTTTTTACTCCTTTCATTCTAAAGTCCAGTAGTCCTGGACCTCAACGATTTCAAATTCGGGATACTTCTCGAGAAGTTCCGTCCCTCGAGCAAAATGGAGAAAACCCCAAGTGTTCTCTGGGCCGGCGACTTCAGTTGGGAAGCCATGTTTTAACCGACCGCAAATTCGACAGCGTGCACCAGGTGCATAATCAATTCTGCCAATGAATCCGCGTTCTCGGTCAAAGTTGGCATTTTTATTGAAATACTTGATGATACATGGCTCAAACTCATGTCTGTGGTCGGCCTTTTTCGGCCGAGGCTTCTTTTTCTTACTCCGATAGCGAACCTCGCTTTCATAATCCTCGTAGTTAATCATTGTTGTATCCTCCTTAAAAGGATTGGCGGAGTAGACTGGACTTGAACCAGCACGCCGTTACCGACTACTCACGGTTTAGCAAACCGTTGCCTTACCAATTAGGCTTACTACTCCATATGATGGTGAGAGATGCCTCCTCGGCTTCATGCCCACATTACGCGATGGTGGGGTCTCCCAATGCTCAGAGGTTCTGGGTACTCATCTCTCACCTTGTATATATATTATATCATAAAAATTTTTTTGTGTCAACTATTGGCTTTTACATACCGATCATGTTCGGGATCGTAGATGTAGCCAACGGGCGCGTTCTTGACCGCCTCCATCTCCTCAGGAGTAGTCTTGGGCTTGGACTTAGCGGCCTCTTCCTGAGCCTTCAACCAGGAGGGGAGGGCTGGGAACTGGTAGATGTTTTTACTCCCCTCGGGATAGTATGAAGTGCAGGGCAGAGTAATGTTATACTTGTGTGCTGCGCGACGGTGCATACGCTCAATCTTCTCCACCATGTCATCATTCAGCTCGCCGCCGCGTAGATAGCTGTCAAGATCAGCATAGGTAAAGCCCCAGCGGTCTTCATCGGTCTGGCCGCACATTCCATCATGGGGCGCCTTGCGCATAGCCTTTTCGGGCATACCGAGCGCAATGCCGATTTCGATGATTTCAGATGCGGTATAGTTGAAGAAAGGAGAGAAGTCGCCACACTGATCGCCCCACTTGGTATCATAGCCGACATAGGTTTCGGACAGATTGCTGGTATTGGCTACACGGCCGCCGACCTGGTTGGCCAGCATATAAAGGACGCAGGTGCGCAAACGGGAAGGGTGGTTGTAGCCAACAATCTTATTGATTTTCTTGAAGTCCATGTATTTGGAACTGGTTTTCATACGGTCATAGGACTCCTTGATGAGCGGCCCAATATTAAAGGTCATGTAGCGGATATTCAGGAAACGGCAACAGTCCTCCGCGTCCTTAATATCGTTCTGGATTCCCGCCGGCATCAGTACGCCAAAAACGCGGTCTGGTCCGACCGCAGCGACGCTGGCTGCCGCGACTGCTGCGCTATCCTTGCCGCCCGAAATACCAACAATGATAGGCGCCGCCTGGCCATTCTTATCCATATAATCGCGGATGAACTGAACAACTCTATCCGCTTCAACAGCTGCATTAAAAGCCATTTATCTTCCTCCGTTCTTAAAATTCTCCATAGTCTCAATGAAAAGACTAAGGAGGTTATATGCTGACTCAAGACCGGCTCGGTCGTCGAGATAGATGTTTGCGTAAATCTTTCTGCCATGTGGAACAACCCAAGGGGCGTCCTCATTGATTGCTTGGCATGGGATACCATTCTCCCTAAAGTATTGCCACATACTCTGATAGCGCTCTGGCACGGACGCCGACCAGCAGATTATATAGGCATAGGGCTGCACCCTACGGAGCAGCTCTATGACCTGATTGTATTCCCAGCCAGGGCGTTCGTGAGTATTGAACACGGTGTCATCAAAGTCGAAAGCGACAATGAGTTTCTCGTGCATGGAATACTCCCGTATTAAGCGACCAAGGGCGCGTTCTTGGTCCATGTATGGGTCTCTTACCATTTCTGATCACGCTCCGCGTCTCTCTTCTCTTCTTCACGAAGGCGCTCTTTGATGGTGTCAAAATCTTCAAAATTGAAGCATACGCCGTCCATATACTTTTTCACCATGATGTTATCAGAAGCACCCAGGGTTTCAATATAGGGCAGGCCATCAACCATCTCGTAGTCACCGTTCTTCACGATGACTTTGACGGCGCCACGAGGAGATTTCTTGCCGGGATCGGTCTTAGGCATCTTGTAGATGGGGACCTCTTCACCGTTGATGATACAATCAGTGGCCTTGATGGCATAACCGCGAGTATCACGGGTTACATACTGATAGGTGTAGGCGCCGATACCAAAGGAGATATTGGTGATGTCAAAGCTACTCGCTACACACCACTGACCAACCGCTCTGGTAATCTCAGGCGTAATGGCGTCACCATAAATCATGCGAATATGGGGATTGAGAACGCTGCACTGATGCTCGTTAAAAGAGCCGCCGAAAATCTGCCACAACAGATGGAGGGTGCCCTTAAACTCGGGAGAGCCAGGCTCGGCGTTAGGGTCGCCGCAGATAATCTTCACGGGATCACCGCTATCGGGGCGGACAGAGAGGACGCCATCGCGGTTCAAAATTACATCCTTCAGCAGGGGGAGCACTTTGGAAACGACGCCCCAGTAGTCGTAGGTATCAGACACATAGGTCATGACTCCAGTCGGCTGAACCTCGGTCAGCAGATGATTCAGGAACAGCATCTCAGCAATGAGATTGATGTCCCAATTATCAAAAGCCGCTTTCTTGAACAGGTGGCGTTCATCAGAAGTCAGCTGACCGTGTGCAATACGCTGTTTGTAATCAGCTACACCCTGCTCAACGACACTGTGCTCCAGAGAAGGAGTGCCGCGCATAGGCGGCGTAATCAGATTGGCGCCATAGTAGTCACGCAACAGGATGTTGGAGCCGATAGTTGCAGTTCTGTCAAAAGACAGAGCATGAGCGGCACCAGAGATATAACCGGCCTGGAGAGAGGTATGGCCGCGCAGAGAGAAGTCGCCACACATATGGTCGAGTGCCGCCATATCGCCGTGGGTAGCCTTGACAAAAGGCGCCAATAGCTTACGGCGATAATACGCAGTCGTCGCGCTGGTGCTGGGGAGCCAGTTGTTGGCGCTCCACTGGTCTTCGATGAACTGAGGAAGCCATGTGAAGTCGGGATCGGTATTGAAGATTACATGGTCAGGAATACCAATGGGAAGCAGAGTGCCTTCGGGAACGCCATAGACGGCGATGGGCAGATGGCCCAGCTCATGGAGCGCATAGAACTTGGAGAAGTCACAATAGGTTTCGTCAAAGGTCTTGCCCATGACCTCTTCCCACTGTCTCTCCAAATCATTGACCGGAACTTTGAAGAAGTTTTCCTCCCAGAAATCATGCAGTTCAGCCAGTGTGTATTGATAGCCGAAGACTACAGTGCGGTCACAGCCAGGATGATGCTTATTGGAGCGCGCCGTCCAGGTAGAATACACCATCTCGGCGCTCTGCGGCTGCATCTTGATTGCATGGCCAATCTTATAGTAGTCAGCGGCGAACATAGCGAAAAAGTTTCTCATCCAGCACAACCCCTCTCTTCTTTTGCAGGCAGGTTACAGGTATCTCTCATTTCATCAATGGTCATCTTGCCGCCATAAGGATACTGGGCGTTATAAGGAATAACGCGAATTTTCTTGGCGGCGTCGCCCTTCTTGGTTTGAAGCGCATAGTGCATAGAGTCGGTGGTATAAACCTTGGCATAATGCTTGAACACATCGCCAAGTTCGATGGTCGGCTCACAATGAGTGATAGCAAGAACCAACTCACCGAAGCCCATCTTCTCCAACTCAAGAGCGGTATAGGTAAAGGTTCCGCCGCGAGAGCAAATGTCGTCGATGACAAGGACTTTCTTGCCCTTATACTCGCTGGCCGGTACGCAGGCAGGATTGATAATGTCGAGACCCTCAATCTTGCCGGTTTTCCAGTTGCGAACCTTCTGACCATAGAAGAACTTATAACCGGGAATGGAGTTGACATATCTCTCTTGAGCGCCCTTGTCGGGGAATACGATGTAGTCAGGCTTGACTTCATCAATTACCTGCTGATGGAAAGACCGAACATCCATAGTTTCCATGCGGTCAATCATATAGGAAGCGGGAGAGTGCGGGTCAAGCACGATGACTCTTTCAAAACCGAGAGAGTTGACCCACTCGGCGAAGTATTTCAGAGTGAAGACCTCGGTGATGCGGTTCTTCTTGCGATCCATCCGTGCATTGGGGATATAGGGCATGGTCAGCTCAACCTTATAGCCAAGGTCTTTGATATGCCGAGTGAGCATATCAATAATCGGCATCTCGGAGTAGTTGCCGAAAATCCAGGCAATAGAGAGAGTCTCGGTAAAGTACCAAGTCTTATTGCCGTTGGCATCAAAGGTGCGGCCCATCTCGTCGAGGATGTCAAAGAAGGGGCCGAGGTCAGTCAGCGCAGGTGTGCCGTCGGGAAACCAACCAAAGTTCACTTCAAAGCCTTCCACATAAATCATCTGACTACCTCCATCTGCTGAGTGGCGAATACGGTCAGAGCGGCGTTATGGGACTCGGGAGTAACGCCGGCACAGGCATCTGCATGGATATAGATAGGAGTATTGGGGAACTGAGCGCGCAGGATAACGGCATTGGCCGCGACGCAAATCTCAGTGCAGAAGCCGCAGATATGGATTTCCTCCAGAGGATTGGGATAGATATGATCCAGAACCATATCGCCGATGTCCTCTGTGCCAAAGGTATTCTTGAAGATCGTGCAGTGAGTGGTCGGCTCAATCATATCGGCGACCTCCTTGACAATCTCCCAGCCGCGGGTATTGTAACCGCAATGGAAGACAGGCAGTTTCTTGCCCTCCAGGGTATCAGGATAGTTTCTCTCGTAGTGGGTATCCTGAGTGGCGATGATGAGGGTATCGCCGTCCTCGTCGGTCATGTCCTTAATCAGCTTCTTGATATTGGGGATAGCGGCCTGAGCTTCCTTGGTGCCCAGCGGCCCAGTCACGAAATCGTTCTGAACATCAACCAGGATTAGTGCTTTCATTATTAGAGTCCTCCTTTTTGTCCGGTTCAATGTGAAATCCCATCGGGATTTTATTGCTCGGGGTATTGGGCTTAAGCACCACAACCTCGCAGTTGGGGTTAAGCATATCCATAATCTCCTTCAACTCCGAGAGTTTCATGCTCAATCTCCTTTTCTCATTTTCTATATATATTATACCATAAAAATTTTTTTATGTCAAAAAGAAAAAGCCCACCCTTTCGGGTGGGCAAACGCCGCTTTAGGCGATGTTTTTGCGGATAGTGTAGTTACCGCAAGTGCGCTTCTCGGTGACTTCCTCGCCGTTGCGCGTGACCTTCTTCTCGACCTCGTTGTTGCAAACCCACACATTGGAGTTGCCGGCACGGGTCATCTCGCCGCCGCACACCTTGCACTTGATGGGGCGAGGCTCACGCTTCTCGGGCGCCTTTACACCAAGCGCGTCGGCCAGCGCAGAAAAGGAATTGAAGGTGCCGTGGGTGGTAGCCAGCTTCTGAGCGAAATTGTTGTTCTTCTTGTTCATATTGAATGTCCTCCTTTTAATCCAACATATTGGTTACATAATCGAAGATGAGCTTCTCGGGGAAAGTAATCGCGGTAATAATGTCCAACGCCTGGCAGATGACGAGAACGAGGCCAATGGCCATTGCGCAAAGAGCGACAAAGCAGATGCACCCAATCTCATCATAATCCAATTTGGAGTCTTGATAATGGGTATAAGCATAAGCCATTTTCACCAAAGCGATAATGGCGCCGATAACAAGTACCAGACCGGGCACTAACCAGACACATGAAGTGCCGATTTCAAGCGCCGCCCATTTGGAAACCAAGATTGGCCACCATTCCGAGATTGTCTCTGCTGTTACAGAGACTGCCATGCCCAAATGCTCAAAGAGGGCATTGACAATTTCTACTCCTGTGTTCATACTTCTCCTTTTCTCCGTTGGCTTGTAGTTACTGGTGATCCCGGGGGGATTCGAACCCACCAACTTCCGGCGTGAAAGGCCGGCGTCTAAGCCAATTCGACCGCGGGACCATATGTGTGGGGAGCCACGGAAACACTCCCCTCCGGACTTACGCGCCGGATTGCTCTGGCCAGACCGATTTGACGCCAATTCCATTTGCTACTCGGTCGCGAGTCCTTTCACTTACAGGGATACTGGAATTGGGAATGAACCCTACCGTCTTTTTCTTACGCTTTGGGCACTCCCCGAGGGTTGTGGTTGGAAGTGTTATTCCCCAGCAATAAGTGTGGAACCGGAAACCACTCTGGCGATGCCGATGGGACTTGAACCCACGACCTCCAGCGTGACAGGCTGGCGTTCTACTCTTCTGAACTACGGCACCATATAAAACCGCTTTATTTATGTGCGATGGAAGCGGCCGGAAACCACCGGAGGCTACTTATTTAGTGTAGTTGCCTGAACAAACACCCAACTAACGCATGGGCGCGGGCACAATGACCAGTTGGTGCACAAGGCGGGACTTGAACCCGCACGCTCCGAAGAACACAAGCACCTCAAGCTTGCCTGTCTGCCGATTCCAGCACTCGTGCATATAATGGATTGTAAGGTAGAGTTTCTCCAGTTTCCTCATTTAAGACTGACTAACTTGCCATTTCCACTGTGGAGCCAGTAGGTCTTAAAAATCCAGTCCCCTTACTAACGACATCCCTGCCGCCGTTTAGCGGGTTCTCCGCAAGGATAACGGTACCCTTTGGTGCGGGCAGAGGGATTCGAACCCTACGAGCCATTTAAGGCGGCGGCTTTTGAGACCGCTATGTCTACCAACTGCATACACACCCGCATATAACTCGCAGGATTTAGGTTTCCTGCGAGAACCTAACACCAAACTAAGGAGGTCATTTAATACGACCTGGTACAGTCGGTGGGACTCGAACCCACAACATCTGCCACCTGAAGACAGCGCGTCTGCCAAATTGCGCCACGACTGCATATTGAGAGGAGAACCGGCCAGACGGTTAAACTGAGCTACACCGGAAGTTCTTGGAATATCACTTTTCTCTGGACAAATCCTTTCGCGATTCTCCTCATGGCACGGGCTGCTGGGGTCGAACCAACAAATCTTGGGTCAGAGCCAAGTGTTTTGCCATTAGACTAAGCCCGTATTTACGGCCAATCCCACTCGAAATCCTCCACAAGGTCATAGATGTGATAGATTTCGGCGTCAGAAAGATAATCGGTTTCGATACCGTAGGTGAAACACGCTTGAGCCAAAGAGCAATCATTGATATACATTTCAGTTGCCAGACGATAACAAAGACCATCTCTAATCATCTTTCATCCCTCACTTTCTATAATAATTATATCATAAAAATTTTTTTATGTCAAATTACGGAAGAAAGTAAGTGTTTGAAAGAGGAATAACACTGATTGACATAACTACCTGATTGGGGTCTTGCGTAATGTGCCGCCACACTTTTGAGAGAGCGGCGTCTGCGGAATCGGCTTGGGTAATGTAGGTGATTGGACAAGAGGCGTAAGAGCCGCTTGGCTGTATTAGATGATTACCCAGGCCGCCTTGGAACATGATTTCTGAACGGAGAACGGCAGTTACCTCAAACAAATTCATGCCAGCACCTCGATGCTAATAGAGCCATCACTGCAAAAGATAACCTGAGAGTCAAGCTCCTCGCACTCTCTTGCAGACATATCGTCGATATACTCGCCCTGGCCCAAGACAAAGGGTGGATTGGGGAGAGCCATCGCCGCCATAAAATGACACATGGCTTCATATCGAGTATGCGCGGCGAGAATGCAGTTATGATAGAAGTATGCGTGCTGTGCATCATAGCACTTAACAGTGACTTTGTAGAAGTTCATACTAATTCTCCTTCCAGAATGGTATCCCGAGAGGGACTCGAACCCCCGATCTTATGGTTCGTAGCCATACGCTTTCTCCGACTAAGCTACCGGGACATAGCAGCGACTGTCAGCAGCGTCGCCCCCGCTGCATTCTGGATCAGCAGCATTACCCGAGTACTTATATTGCGTTCTCAGCACAACGCATCCGCCTCTGTCCTTAACTTGAAACTCATCGGTCTCCAGACTTCACCGGCGATGGCGGAGTGGACAGGACTTGAACCTGCAACCCATATTTCAGAGCACATGATTTCCAATCATGCCGACTACCAATTATCACACCACTCCATACGGTGCTAACCTAATTTTTAACGAGGTCGTTAGCCTCCATCCCCGGGCCCTTTTCGCCACTCCAGATTGTATCTCCAAGCCAGCCGATCTCTTTGCACAGCGCTATACAAAGCCGCTTCAACTTGGCCTTAAGGCTCTTGGCGCCTTTATGGGTTGTAAGATGGGATTCGAACCCACACCTGCCTCGGCCACAACGAGGTGCTCTACCATTAAGCTACTCACAACATATTTGGCAATAGATTTTTATATCGGGTATCGCTCTTCGCTTTGGCCCTCGACTGGCGGTACAATCTCCGGCTTCCCTATCCAACCCTATCCGACTCCGCTCAGGTCCAGAGCGCATACGGACTGCGCAGTAAAGTGGCCACAATACTTAGCAGGTTAGGATTTGCTCCTTTTGCCGCGTCTATAATGCCCCGTCGGGCTGGTGCTTCCGCAGGGACTTGAACCCTGAACCTCGTGATTAAGAGTCACTTGCTCTACCAAATTGAGCTACGGAAACATAAAATGCGGGATATTCTCCTACTTGCCGGCCGTGCTTTCAGAGAATAGTCATGGCTCCAACCCGCAGGCCATGCAAACCCAGTGTGTCTCGAGCCACTTTGAACTTTCTCGTCCTCGGCCGCGGGGTCGGCCTCGCTGGTGCCTCAAGGTGGAGTCGAACCACCGACGCAGGGATTTTCAGTCCCTCGCTCTACCTCCTGAGCTATCGAGGCATATATGGGGATTTAAAGCATCCCCTGGCTTTGTTGGAACCGCAGATGGGACTCGAACCCACATCCAACGGTTTAGAAGACCGTGGCTCCTCCATTGAGCTACTGCGGCGTAGTTAGTTAATCGCTACGCCAGCTCTCCTTGCCACCTTAGTCAATGTCTTAGGAGAAGTAGTGTCCTCGGCCACCAAATGACAGGGCTTTCCAATAAGAGTGAAAAGACCAAGTAAGGAACGGCAATCCACCATAATCATGCCATCAGTGGAGTGCGCCCACAGAACATCTGGGGTCTTACAGGCCACAGCACTTAACTTCTCGGCGTCCTCAGCGGACTTGATATTGATGTCCAGTACCATTTCTATCAGCCTCCCTTCATATTAGAGTTAATGGACGCATAGCCCAGATTCGAACTGGGGATCCAGGTTTTGCAGACCTGTGCCTTAACCAGACTTGGCGACTATGCGATGTTGGCGAGCAGTAATCAAGATAACCAATCTATTAAAAAGGAACTGCTTATGCCAATGGTGTGTCGCGAGTAGTAAAAACTTGTTCCAAAATACAATTTCAAAAAAGGAACTACTTATGCGACAATGGTGATGCCACGGGGACTTGAACCCCGAATCTCCAGCTTGAGAGGCTGGCGTGTTAGACCAGTTCCACTATGGCACCATATAAATCGACAACTCTTCCATTTGGGTTCGGCTCCCGCACTATCTATCGTTTACCCGAACTGGCACCCTAAACGTGTCCAGCCGACGATATTTATTTCTAACCCGAACTTTTCCTTTGCAAATTAAGCGGGACATTGCAGGCTTATCAATCACGCCGCCCTGCACGGGGAAGATTAGACAGGTAACTCCAACAACCTTGTCTTTAATTGTCTGGCCGCTTCAGTCACAATCTCTCCGTGTTGGTTATGGGAAATTGTGTTCACCCTCGGGACGCGAACCCACGGCTTATTGGAGGGCACCCGCCTTTCGGCGGGGACTTGAAAGTGTACTTTTCAAAAAAATGAATGGAGGTGGCCCCTTTCGGGGTGGAGCTGGTGACAGGACTCGAACCTGCAACCTGATGATTACAAGGCACCTGCTCTACCAATTAGAGCTACACCAGCATATAGAAGGCCGCCACTGTTCTAACCACTTAAACTACCGGGCCTAATTGGCCCAGGCGGGATTCGAACCCAGCATCTTTGGCCGCCGGTGCACAGAGTCAGGTTTTTACGGAAGCCGACTCTCAAAGAAAACCGCCGCTTTCTATCACCCCTGATTGTGGGGCCGCGCACTCAGCTTTATCCGCGGTAACTGTATGCGCTGTATGTCAGATTTTTTACGCCCATGTGCTGAGGGCGCCGGCAGTCGTAGGGGCATTCCATTCTGACGACCCATGTTTGCCGTGGTGCTGATTTGTGGTGCTCTTTGAACTGGCCTTACCCAGAGAGAACGCGCATCGGCACACCAAACCTTCGAAGCAGCTCTCTTTTGTGAACCTGCCTATTTCCTGACCCGACAGCGGGGGCAATTAGCGACTCGTTCTTTGGCCTGGCTGCCGCTTCCACCAGGTACATTATAAAAGGCTTAGTCTACTTTCGCCTTTGGGCAAGTGCCTCACCCTTCTGCGCGCGTTCAGAAAAAGGATGCCCATGTAGATTGGCACTGGTGACGAATGCTGGGATCGAACCAGCGACCTCATGCTTGTAAGGCACGCGCTCTAACCAGCTGAGCTAATCCGCCATTTCCTACTTTCTGTAATTATTATAACACAAAAATTTTTTTGTGTCAACCTGACGCTCGGCTCTCAAATGCGTTTCATAGGTCTTATCCCCTCTCTCATTTTCTATAATAATTATACCACAAAAATTTTTTCTTGTCAAATAGCGGGAAGTAGAACCCTATGGCGAGTTGCAAAGGAACTTCCTATGCTATTGGAGAGGTGGCGTCATCCCATCAGACACTCATTAAGGCGCAGTAACGTTGCACCGCCCCTGTGGTGCTCCCTAAGGGACTCGAACCCTTAACTTACAGAACCTAAATCTGCCGCGTCTGCCAGTTGCGCCAAAGGAGCATGGCGGCGAGGGAGGGACTCGAACCCACAAGCCGCTCATCACGACCGACAGTTTTCAAGACTGCTCCCCGCACCTACTGGGGTCAACCTCGCCTTATGTAATGATTGGCTGGCCGAGGATACAAAAGCAAATCCCTGAGCCGCCATTGGATGGATGCTGAGGACAACCACGACACGACTCAGGGACTCTGTTTAGGTCAATACCGAAAAGGTTTCCATTGGGAGTTTCCAATGGTTTGAAATACTCTCGGTATTGCTTCAACTCTTTAAGCCACTCGGCCAACTGTCGGTGCTGTTCGGCGCATTCATCGCATGACAAGGAAGCTCGCTCTTCAGCGTGCTTGATTGCTTCATCCAGCGTCATAAGGGACGATGTATTAAAGTCTGCCATGCGATTACCTCCTTAAAGATTATTTATGGTGGAACTGATCGGACTTGAACCGACGACCCCCTGCTTGCAAGGCAGGTGCTCTCCCAACTGAGCTACAATCCCATGAGGGGGACGACAATGTCCCCAGGCTTTTATTTATACTCGCAGTCGACGAGTTTGGCTGGCATGGTGGGACTCGAACCCACAACCCCGCGGTTAACAGCCGCGTGCTAACTACCGATTGAGCTACACGCCAATATCCACAGGAGAGGGACGATGGCAGTCGTCTATCTCCCCATTTGTTTAGGCTCTGCCAAGCCGCAAAATGTACCTTTTGTTTCTTACAAAAGGGTTGGTCGAAGTGACAGGACTTGAACCTGCGGCCTCTTGACCCCCAGTCAAGCGTTCTCCCAGCTGAACTACACCTCGATATGGTCCGAGTGGCGGGACTCAAACCCACGGCATCGTGGTCCCAAACCACGCGCTCTATCAGCTGAGCTACACCCGGATATTGCCGGAGTTTATATTTAAGAGAAATCCCCGGCTTAAACCTCTCCGCAAAGGTTTATCCTACGAACTCTCGGATAATGCCATTATCCAGCCGCACAACGGCAGGCGGCGTATCCGGCCGATGAACCAGCTTGCACTGGCGCAGAGCGCGAATCTTATCCATCCAGATAAGGGTGCCGTCGCCGCCATCAATGTCGAAGTGGATGTCGAAGAAGAACTCGCGGTCATTGGGGTCAATCTGATGGATGCGCCCCATACCATACTTCGGATGACGGACAACATCTCCAATCTGGAGAGTCTTACGCTTACTCATGTGAACTCCTTTCACTAATGGGTGGGTAGGTGTGTATCCTCTGCGTTTTCACGGGCTTGGAACCGTTCCTTTCGGAGCCGCATTATACACTTGGGGCGGATTATCCGCCGCTTGGGTATTGTCAGATTATTTCTGACTGACAATAGGCTCTTCATCGCCAAAGATGAAATCATCAATGTCTTGGTGGTTCCAAGGAAGCTCGAAGTACAACAGCATTTTCATGCCTCCTTTCTTATTTGGGATGATGGTATCTCGACAGGGACTCGAACCCCGACTTGCGCCTTATGAGAGCGCCGTGACTGACCAATTACACCATCGAGATATACAGGGCTGGGCTTTTGATGTTCCAAAGGAAAAGGAGTGCCCGTACCGTTTCATCTCCTTATGGGTGCAGAGGCAGGATTCGAACCTGCGATTTCGACCTTATGAGGGTCGCGAGATAGGCCACTTCTCTACTCTGCGATATTGAATGGGGCGGCTCGACACGCAACTCCGAGCGCATTAAGGCGTGGTTTGTCTTATCGACCTCTAACGCCACCCTCATTTTCTGTAAATATTATACCACAAAAATTTTTTTAAGTCAACTTGGCGAATCCACGAAACTGTTTTCCTTGATATGGCAACTCGGGACAAGACATTCCATGCCGCCACATCCACTCTTGAAGGGCAATACGCTCAGAGCATGGATTTTGTGGCGCCTCGTGAACCATCAATACGATGATAGGCGGGCCTTCAAAGTGATTGCACTCACGGACTTGGTCTTTGATACGAGCGCATCGACCAATGAAATCCATAAAGTCAACCTTCTCAAGCTGACGACGATATGCGTCAAGGAAGTTGCAGGTGTCTGGCGTATAGGGACAAGCGAAAGCGCCACAACAAAGGTTAGCGCAAGACTTATCGGGATGCAACATCTCGGCGCGCAACCCATTGCATACTTTGTTATTATCGAAATACACAAAGTTTTTGTCCCGACCTGCGTGATACCATGCGGGATCACCACACGCAGTTGACAGTGGTATCATATTTGGTGTGAAATTGCGAATTTGGTAGAAGTATGAAGTATAGAAGTCCATTAAATTGCCTCCCATTCTTCATCAGAGAACTTTTTAATTACATTCTTTTTTCTTGGTAGTCCTTCTTTGTCGCACCACTTACGAATAGCATTATCACTAACGCCAAACATTCGACCAATTTCAAGAAAAGATTTTTCTCGAATAAGAGATTTCAATTCTTCTCTCGATGGGCGGGCAACTTTTTGTAAAAGAAAGTCTCGACAATTTCGACAAGCTGTCGCTCTTGTAGAAATAATTTCTCCACAATAAGGACAAACCTTGGGCTTCTGATGTGTTCTAATAGGATAAGACCAATCAGAATGTCTGCGAGTTTTACCTGTATTGATTTCTGAAATCGTGTCTTCTCCTACATCAAAAATTTTTGCAATATTCCTTTGAGTATAAGAAGTATTTGCCAAAAGATTATAAATCTCCAAAATATCTTCCTCTGTCAATTTGACAGGAGCAACAATCCCAGAGCCACCAATAGTTTGATTGTATCCATTGGTAAAAGAATTATACTTTTGGATATACTCTTTTTCTTTGGCGTTTAGTTCATTTTCTTGACACTCTTCCAATACTTCAAATGAAAAATTGTCTAACCCATACTTCTTGAAATCCTCATAAAGAGGATAAGAAAAAGAGGAATGTTTGTGTTGTCTCCAGCGACGGAGAATATCGACAGATTGCCCAATATATACTTTTCCAGTTATTAAATTGGTAATCTTATAGATACCACACATACTATTCCTCCTTCCTTCTGGCAGGCCGGCTTGGATTCGAACCAAGGTGGGATTTCTCCGCCAGTTTTGGAGACTGGTGCCATCAACCGCTAGGCGACCGACCTATATGTAGGGCTGGCGTCCCAGCCCCTTAACCGAGTTACTTTGGAGCTGCTCTCCACTGTCGGGCGAACTCGATAAACAAAAGCCTTTTGTCCCATGTTCCAATCTGAACAGCAAGATACCCTCACATGGCCGGGCCTGCGTGGTCTTTGTTTATTTGTCCCACACAGCATTTCTAAGACCGCGTCACTTGCGCTTCAACACGATGAACCTCCTTAGAATGCCGTAAAACTGGCCAGAGTTCAACGCGCGGCAGTAAACCGGTTGGTGCAGAAGAGCAGACTTGAACTGCTGACCTCTCGCTTATCAGGCGAGTGCTCTAACCAACTGAGCTACTCCTGCATATAATGTCCACGGAGCCACCCTTTCAGCAAGGACTGTGCCGCCTCCATATGTAACGAGTCAACGGAGAACATATCGGGGCTTTTCGTACTACCGACCCGCCAGATTTTTCAGGCTATGAGGTATCTGGAATCTACCTTGGCTGCTCACGAAGCCACCCGGAGCTGTTACTCTCTCCCAGCCCGTCTTTAATTGCCAGGTGTCGGGCGCGGACTTTCCCTAACCTGCTGGACCGATAGACGGGACCCGAACCCGCAACCTCCTGCATGGCAAGCAGGTGCTCTACCAGTTGAGCTACTACCGGATATTAGGGAGAGGAGAGGTGCTCTCCTCTCACCTTGTATATATATTATAACACAAAAATTTTTTTAAGTCAAATACGGAAGTTCCATATAGATGTCGTTTGGCACATTGTCCCGCCATACATACTCGTTCTCGAGGATGTAGTTGTTATAAGTGGACGCCGTGCGATTGGCGCGCATCTTAGCCTGAGCCGCCCAATCCTGCTCCTCTTCGTCATCAGAGTCTTTGTACTGCTCATACATCAGCCGGTCGGCTTCATATGTAGCAATCATGGCTCGGCAGGTATCCTCGACTTTCTTGATGGTGTCGTAGTTCGTGTGGTCATCTACCTCTTGAACTTCGTGAAACCAAGAGTTCCAAACACCGCGGCCGGCAGGCGTCACGCCGAAAAAGACCGCGGCCGCGATTGCAAGAGTACAGATGACGGCAATAACAACAGTTCCGACTTTACTCATTTCCTTCACCACCAATCACAATGGTCGGCGTAGCGATCTCGAAGGGAATATCGGAATACAGGTAGGTTCCGTTCCACTCCATGTATTTGCCGTCCGTGGTAAAGAAGAAAATGCCGCCGTCGTTCTCGCCGAAGGAGCCGTCCACATCGGGAAGCCACTCATTGGTGTAGTTGGGGGACTCATAGTTCTCGCTGTCCGGCGACAGGAAAGAGTTGAGGGAAGAAATCTTGCCGTCAACGGTAAAGCGCCCAACGACAGCGCTATTGGTAAAGAGAACGATGTAAGACAGAGGTTTGTTGACCTCACAAGGCAGGTTGACTGCCTTCTCTCGCTGGCCGTTCACCCAGTAGGCTCGCCGGATAAGGTTGTATCTCTCAAGAGAATACTCCAAATCCGTCGGAGTCGGCTGGTTCTTCATCAGCGTATTGCCAGCCTCATAGGTATTATGGATTTCCTGGTCTTGGCCATTCATTTCGTCGCACGCCGTAAGGGACAGACACAGAACTCCGGCGCAAGCCAGTGCCGCAATACGCTTACCAAATTTCATTTACATTCTCCTTCTTATCAAAAGATTATGGACCGGCTGACGGGACTTGAACCCGCAGTCCCCTGCTTGGAAGGCAGGTGCGTTAGCCAATTACGCTACAACCGGATATGTGGTAGTTTCCCGTCTTTGTAATCTTGGAGGCACTACCAAGCCCCAACGCGTCGTGCAAGTTCCAACATTCTTAACCCAAATGGAACTAAGCTCAAATCCAAGGGTCGCTTTACGAACTATTCGGTTCCTTTCCACCGGCCTTACAAAGCAATAACGAGGGCACAAGTCAGACGGTTACAACGATGCTGTTACCGACAAGAGCCGCGGTCATGCGAGCTTGACTTTGGGGGCCTCGTGCACAGGCACTCCTACTCATTCAATCGCATCCAACCAATGGTGACTCATCGGGGGTTCGAACCCCGGCAACCCGCCTTAAAAGGGCGGTGCTCTACCAGCTGAGCTAATGAGTCATAGAATGGCCGTAATTTGTTTCCGACGGCCACGGAAAGGAACGCTCAGTATTTATGTGGCGCGCTGCGCTCACGTACACGCGCAACCGACAGGGTTTTACCCGCACTGTCGTCTACGGTTACTCTTCCGGCCAAATATCCTCAGAATAGAGGGCGCGGTCAGAAGTGTCATGGGTGAGTTGACCGCATCTCAAGGCCTCATACTTGGCGTCGTAGCGGTCAAGGAACCTATCCATTTCGTCGAGGAAGCCTTCAACGATGTCGGGGGACTGGAAGTAGGAGTGGCCGAAGTGCTCCTGAATTGTTTCATAACAATCAGGATGCCGCGGGCCAGCCACAATGATGGGATAGTCAGTGCCAAACGGCACGAACTTTACAGCGGAACACTTAATCATCTACCACCACTCCTCTCTTATTCAGTCCATAAACCAATGCGGTTCCCCAACGCTCGTCCTCGATATAGAAGAAATCACTGGGCTTTTCGCAATCATGGCACTCGGCATAATCCTGAGCCATTAGTTCAAGCACTTGCCCGAACCGGAGGTCGGTGCCGACGGTCATCCAATAAGTCTGGAATAACCCAGTCAGATTGGGAATACGGTTTGGATTTCTCATAACTCATCCCTCACTTTCTATATATATTATACTACAAAAATTTTTTTGTGTCAAGTGAGGGGAGGAGTTATTGATTACAGTCGAGCGAGTAGGCCGGCCAGGTCAGTCTCGTTGGCCGCCTGAGCCGCTGCGATCTCGTCGATGTTGGCCTCGGTACGGGTAATGGCCGCACGGGTCTTATCCATCTCGTCCGCCAGGAACTCCAGGTAATCGTACTTCTTGGTGAGCTGAGCTTCAGCGAAAGCCTTGCGCCGCTTCAGGATCTTCTTCTCCAGCCGCAGACCAGCGAGAGTCTCGCCGTCGTCGACAGAAGGAGTATCGTTGGGCGCGCACTTGGCGGTTGCGCGTACTGTCTCACCATGATACTGTCCGAGGGCAATCACCTTGTGAATACCGTCGCGACCAGTAGTGTGGATGAAGCGAGTCTCTGCCTTAGTCATTTGTCATACACTCCTTTTATTTATCAGATTTCAGATAGCTTAGCAGAAGAGGAGTAAGTGTATAGCCTCTTACAAAATTGGGAAAATGTAAAGTAAAAGGCCTCTCTTCATCTTCAAAATAAAGCTCCAAATCTTGTAGATAAAATACTTTATCACCTACATGAACTGGATTTTTTTCAGAATCAAAAACTACTTTTCTTACACCATCTATCTGGTATTTATCTCTTCTTTTTGAAACTGCTGGATAATTTACTGCAAGGCCATCATCTTCGTATTGTCTGATAGAAATACCAAACAAATAATCTTTAAGAGCTTGCATATCTCCCATAGATTGATTGCCGCGGAAGTCTGTAAAACCGAACATTGCAGGCGTTACAGAAATATAGTCCGAGGTTTTAAAGCCGTCATCATCCAGCTTTACTGCTCCAATCCAAATTCCGCCTTTGGGGAAACTTAGATTGAGATACTCAGGGTTCTAAAAGATTTTCTGAGACATAATAATCCCTCCTGTGGTAAAAAAGTGATAATTCGCGGGTGTTAGCCGCTTATGGTGGTTCCTGGGGGAATCGAACCCGCGACCTTCCGGTTATGAGCCGGCGGCTCTCACCAACTGAGCTAAGGAACCATATGGCAGCCCCGGCTGGACTCGAACCAGCGAGTGCAGGAGTCAAAGTCCTGTGCCTTACCAACTTGGCGACGAGGCTATATTAAAGGCGCGGTTCTATAGAAGCGAACTTAATCACCTATCCAGTCTGCTATTGTTTATTTGCCGCCGATGTAGCGCGCGCCATATGAACTCAATAAAGAGTCCACCAATAATCAAACAAACGATTGGAAAGGTTACCCTTGCCAAAAGTATGTTTACTGCGACGTACTTTGCGATGAGCTTGTTTCTTCAAGAAACTCTTTCGGGACATTTAACATCGACCGTCCTTCGGCTAAGCATGGAAGACGACCCATTTCAAGGTCATCATGCCGCATAAAATGATACCCTTTACATCTTTTACAATAACAACGAACATGGCGCTGATGGTCAGTGAACAATTTGCTGGGATAATCTCGACCTGCAATCACTAAATCCCCAAATTCCTTTCCATATGCAATCTCTAATCCTTCTCGATTGATTTCTTTAGAAATCGTTTTATAATTTTGAGAAGAATAATAACAGGAATTGGGTCCTTTGCAGTTTTTACATTTTTGTAAAACAGGGACTAAGCCATCCATCCAGCGCCGAACATTGCTGTTCTCAAAAGCATACAAAACTCCACATTCATCATTGATGCAGAGATAATGGCTGTTCTTTCTGCCGAGTCCATGCTCTACACTTATGGCGCAATTCCAATGTTCTAATATACGCCATCCATTAGCAAATTTGGTTCCTGCGGGAAGAGGTTTCATTCGTTTAGCCATAGCATCACATCCATCATTTTATATGGTGGGCCAGGTAGGAGTCGAACCTACTGAGGTGTGAACCAACGGATTTACAGTCCGCGCCGCTTCCTGATACGGTATACTGACCCATATAGAGGCGGGTATTAAGCCACCCGCCCGGGCTTTAGTCGATGGCCTCTTCCTCGATGCGGATAAAGACGCGGTCGGGCGCCTGGGACTCGTCAACCTCCAGAACCTTGTTGTCCTGAAGATAGTCGATGGACATGATGCCATTGAGGTCGCCCTCATAAAGAGTGCGGTTGTCATCGGGAACATCATCCACCACATAGGTTGCCCTGGGATACTTTGCACGCATCTGGCGAAGAACCTGATTCAAGGATTGAGTCATTGGTATCTCCTCCTTTGATTGTATAAATATTATAACACAAAAATTTTTTTGTGTCAACCTACGTCGTAGGCCTTGCAAAGCAAGCGGTATGCGAGGTCATCCAGAAAAGCTCTTACTTCAACGCTGCGTTTGGCGGCAAGTTCGCGCTCAGCCGGTGTGCCGTAAGTCTGACGAGCTTTCTCAAGAAGGCCGTCCACGAGTTCCATATACTCATCCCGCAAATTTTTTGCGACGTCATAGGACTGAGGGCCAGTCTTGAAGGACATGAGATAACTTCTCATAAGCCTACCGGGGTTAAGTGCAAAAGCAAAGTCATTGAAGCGCATATAGTCATTCATGAAGTAGTAGAGCCGCGCAAGGTGATGCAGCTGCTTGGGGTCATAACCGTACTTCTCAAGGACTTCTTTCTTGCTCTCGAAAGGTTTGTCAAAGGCTACATACTTCTGACGGGCCATGCCAGCAGCCATCTCCATAAGTCGCAAAGGGTCACGGTTGGCCACCATATCACGATGGTCGCGCAGCTCCTTGGCCTCGGCCAGATAGTCGGCGCCGACAGAGAAGTAGTCGGTATAGAGAACTTCAACGAAATTGATATTGCCCTTGTAGAAGTTGTCAAACATAGCGCGCACATCCTTTACATTGCAAAGGGCGCCATAGGGATCGGTAAGGTCAGTGGATACCATCTTGCGACCCAACACAACATCTCTGAAGGGCGGCAGCACCATGCACTTGGTATCTACATCGCTGTCGTCAGTATTGAGGCCATAGTTCTGGGAACCATACAGGCCGCAGTAGAAGACAGCGTGGTTGGTGAAATGGTTGGCGACAAGCTCAACGTGCTCTTTCACTCTATTTTTAAGGAACTTCACATCCTGCATATTCATCCCTCACTTTATAGGTCATAGTATTTCTTACACCGGTGGGCGTCGATGGTTTCCCGTATCTGCTCAGGCAGCGGCTGAGTTTGAATTGTCAGATGTATGAGAGAGCCGCGGCCCAAAGTCTGTTTCGTTACACCTGCGACAGGATACCAAAGAAAGTTCTGATTGCTGTCAAGAACTACATTGATATTGCCCTTAAACCGACAAACATCATCGGGGCAAGGGTCTATCTCCCTGATGGACGGCTGATATATTTTGACCTCGATGCGGGAGTTAGGATATTTGGCTCGATAACTTCTGAGCGCATCAAAAACTGTCATTCTTCTTACCCCTTTCTCACTTTCTATAATTATTATATCATAAAAATTTTTTTGTGTCAAATAAAGACCGCCCCTCAAAGAGGGGCGGTAGGTTAATCGGTGATCAAATTGATAAAGCTGCCGAGAACTTTGGCGGCAATGCCCAACGAGGCAAATACGATAGTCCATGTGGGCGCGCCGACATAGACCGCGATACCAATAACCGCGATGCCGATGAGCATATTATACCTCCATGACCGTCATGTATCCGAAACGAATCGCCGCCCAGGAGTCTCCGTCCTCGCTGTTGTCAGAGAATACAGCGATGTCGCCGTTCACCCCAATGGTGATGTCCTCATGGGCGAGCACATCCATGAGATAGTCCTGCAGGGTGTCAAGCTCTTCGTCGGTCAACGGCAGATCGGTATTGACCTCTCCCATCTCGAGGTCGGTATCGCAGAGGGTACAGTCTTCGAAGTTATAGCGGAAATCCTTGCCAGAAGCACGAACCTCCAGCGCCAGATTGAAAGTATCCAATTCACCCACGACGCGCACAGTCGCCAGGGAAAAGTTGCGAAGAATCATATCAAATATCCTCCTTCATGTATTGTTTACGGTAATAGTTCTTCATGGCATAGCCTCTTTCGCCAGTTACCTCGGTGCAGTTGGTCAGGTAGTCGATAGGCTGCCATGCAGCTGCTGCTTCCTCAGAAGGAAACTCAACTTCAGCGTACCACCAGCCGCCGTCCACCTGATTAACTTCGAGGGTAAGGCCGTCATTCATGGGGAACTCATACCAGTCCTTGTGATAGACGCCGTACTTGGCTTGCTTGAGCAGGCGATTGTATTCCTCTTCGGAAATCCACCCTTCAAGCTCGGTACGCTTGAGGCCATCACCAGTCTTAAAAGTCCACTTATATTTGGGCGTACCAAAAATGATGCCGTTCAGCCCTTCGACGACTTTGATGCGCTTTGAAATACGCAGTTCAGCGTCATCGTTCGCAAGGAGATAAAAAGAATCAACCGATCTGTGCTTGCGAGGACGATAGCCTTCAGGGAGTCCAGGGACCAGCCACTTACGCTCGATTTCGATTCCGTTAGCGCTCATACTTCCTCCTCAGTCCAGGCAGTTCTCGATGTCCTTCGCCCAGAACTCGATATTGCACACCTCGTCGGCGAGCCGCAGGGTCAGGACAATCTTCATGGTATTGTCAAACATATAGATGATGGACAGCTGCGCATCAACGCCATCAGGTTCCTTGTTCAGAGCGTAGCGCATACGCCGCATAATGTCATCCCAGCTGGCCTGAGCCTGGTCGATGTACTTACTGGAGACGCTGTCCATATAGAGATAGAGGTCGTTGGTATGGGCAGTCTTAAAGTACAGGGTCGCGTTATTGTCAGCCATGGTAAAGCTGAAGTCGAAATCCGTAAACTTCATTAAAATCCCTCCATTTTCATTTGAATATATTCGGGTTCTTGGTCGGCTTGCAGGTATTCGCCCTTGATCCCCAGTATGTCAGTCTTGAACACATAGAAATCATTGGGCTGGCGGCGCAGTATTTTGCGCATCTGTCCCAATACCTGTTGCAAAGTGTCGAGTGACTTTTTGTTTTTGTCGCACCAGTCGGCCCAGAGAGAGGTAACTTCAAGTTCTTGCTTGGCGCCCCGTCTGTCCACGCGTAGTTCGTGGAGCTTCCATTTGACAGTCTCCGCATCTAATTGCTTTGGTGCAAGCTCCAAGGCATGAAGCAAATCTTGAATGGCAGAGTTTGGGTATTGCTCTGCCTCTGTCGCTCTCTCAAGGTCGCTCTTGGCTTCGCGGCAAATGTTGAAAAATTGGGTTATGAATTGCTCAAGTTCTGCCGCTTTCATATTATCGCTCCCTCAAATTATCAAATCCAAGGTTGATAAAGGCCAGAATTACCAGCAAATATGCACAGGCAATACTAACGTTGTTGGCAAAAGGCTGGCCATTCGCCACATTGACACAGCCAATAATGAAGTTTACCAGCCAAAGGGCGGCAAGGAAGAAATCACATACTGCCATCGCTTTCATTGCGCCACACTCCTTTCTTAATAAAATCTGCTTTGACAATCTCATAGATGTTGTCCAGCGCCACAGGAGTGAAGTTGGTTACATCCACGGAAAGGTTGAAAGTGTGAGTGAGCGTATTGTAGAACGGCTCATGGTTATGCACATGGCCGTGGCACAATACCACCTCAGAATTGTCGCGCACAACCATGTCGTAGAACGCCTCATTCTCCAGCGGGAAATGACACATGACGAAGAACAGCCCCTTGTATGGCAGGTAGGCAACATCGTGAACAGTAATCTTCTCAGGATACTGCTCATAGATGGCGAGCTTGCGCCGCGTATCATGGTTGCCGCGCACCAGATGGATATGGCCGTTGAGCTGATGAAGAATGGATGTGGTATTGTCAGCTAGGCCCATGATGAAGTCACCCAGATGGTATACAGTGTCCTCGGGCTTAACGACGCTGTTCCAGTTGGCGATGAGCGTCTCATTCATATCCTTGTGGTCAAGGAAGGGTCGGTCGCAATACTTGATGATGTTGTCGTTATTGAAGTGGGTATCCGAAGTCAGAAAGATACTCATTTAATCACTCCTTTCATGCGAAGATCGTGTTCGGTATGTGCGCGCCGCAAGATGTCATTGAACTCAACGATGTCGTTGGTCAGCATCTTATCGAGGAGCAGCTCATAGATAATCTTGGACAGGCCGCAGTAGTCCTGACTCTTCGCCGGCTTGGGATAAACCATGTCGGTGGCCAGCCAGATTTGCTCGCCGTTGACCCAGATGGAGTAATCTAAGAAAGAAGCGCCTTCACCATCTCCCCAGGGGTCACAGTCAGAAATGTCTTTGCGGCGGTCAATACGAGTCACGATGACGCAGGTCTCACGGTCATCGTCAACGATTTTCAGAATCATAGCGGCTCCTTTCCAACAGCTCGTTGATACTGATAAGCTGGACGCCATTGGCAACGGCGTCAAGTATGAAGTTAAAGATGGTTTGTGCCTCTTCGGGCCGCACACCGAACTTTGAGCCATTGATGTAAAGCCCTGACCCATTATCGTAAGTCATCGAGTTAATGTGCTCGATATGATGTTTCGATGTCTGGATATACATTATTCGTTCGCCTCCTTCGCGGCGCGCAGAATGTCCCGCCAGTTCAGAAGGCAAGCATCCTCCATGCGAGAGACCAGCGCATCAACGATGGTGTCCTGAAGCGCGACGATATGAGAGTGCGCCTTGATGTCGCCAATCTCACAGCTCTCGACCCACAGGCACTCGCCATTCACGAGGACGCTGACCTGATGATAATGGGAAGTCTTACCAAGAGCATTAAAGCTGTACTTCTTGGTGCGGGCTTCAACAGAATTTACGATGAAGTAGCGGGTATTCTCGCCATCCTTAACACGCAAAGTCATAGTTTTTATCCCCTTTCTCACTTTCTATAATTATTATATCACAAAAATATTTTTATGTCAAGAAAAGGCCGTCCTTAAAGGACGGCCTTGGTAATGTCAATGGTGGCTTCGTGTTTGATGTTCTTGAAGAGGTAGTCAAGAGCTTTTTCTGCCTTGTCGTGGCCGCTGAATACCTCGTCATCCTCATATTCTGTCAGGAGAGTAGGCTGTGGCAGGCCGAGCTGGGTGGCAAAAACGCCCCACTTGTTCGGCATAACCTTGGTCATGCGGATGAAGAAGTAGCCGTCACAAGGGTAAATTGCGTCGTTTGTTTTGACAAATACAGTCATGCTATCACCCCCTTAATACAAATCGTTGATAGTATGGCGGCAGATAATCATGGGGAGCCGCATATCGAGGGTGTATGCCTGCTGGCGCACGACAGCCATGTCGAGCAAATAGGATTTTGCCATAGAGAGCATGGTATCCTCGGGGACACGCTCAAAACCTTCGCGCTTAGCGTTGCGCTCAAGGCAGACGGCGAGCGGCGTGCAGACCTGCTCGAAGATAATCATGTTGAAGGTAGTATAGAGCGACAGAAGCGAGTTGAGGCCCTTCAACAGTTTGTGCGCAGAGCCGTTGGACAAAGTGGTCTGGTCAATCCAGAGGTCAACGCCACGGCCAGCCGCATCAATGGCCGCATAGCGGCAAGCATCAAGGAAGTAACCGTACTCCTCGTCCGCAGAACAGGGGAAGTACTGGTCAGAATGAAACCGCTCACGAAGGGCGGCGCGCACTTCATCACGATGAACCACACGGTCATCGGCGAAGGCCCATTTCGAAATGTATGTGGTCTTGCCGCTGGCCGGCAAGCCGCACATGATGTGCAGATTAGACATCGTGCACCTCCTTGTTTTCCCAAATATAGTTGAACGCCGACATAAGGATTTCCTGAGGCGGCTTATTGTAGGCTGCGATAATGTCGAGGCAGCCAAACGCGGCCTCGGGCACATCTTCAGACTCGGCGTCCAGCGCGCGAATATGGAAATCGTAGTTGCGATGCGACAGGATGAACTTGATAAAGTCCTCGGTATTGAAGTCTTTGAATTGCTGAAAGTCGGTATGATACCGGCTCTCGTCCGCGTAATCAACGCGAATAACTCTGATAGTAGGCATCATGCGTTATCCTCCAATTCACTCCAGATGTTCTTGAATACGGTGATGTAATCGCCGTTGGCGTCCATGCGCCAGATGCGCTCCAGCTCAGCGGCGGTGTTTTCGTCCAGCTCGGACTCGTCGAAGTACAGATACTCGAGGTCGGGCTTCTCCGTGGTAATCTTGTGAAGGGCGCCGCTCTGGGAGAGTGCGGTCAAGAAGCCCTGCTCAGACAGGAAGAACCAGGCGCCGGAAGGCGGAAAGATGGAGTAGCCATTGCCATTGATAACGAGCAGTTTCATATTAAAATACCTCCCCCATAAGATAATCCCACAGACGGTCAAAAGCGTTGCGGCGCGTGGTCTGGTCTCTGCTGTCCATCATCAGCTCGATGTAAGCCTGAATGGTGTCGTCCTCCATGCCGTAGTCCATATACTGGAGATTGTACTCGGCGGAGTGCGGCTTGCAGAGCATAGCGATGAACGGCTGCTCGGCGTACTCATGTTGAACGAGAGAGTTGACGCGGACAATGTATTTAGGCTCACAGTCGTAGGAACCAACATAGATAACTCTAATCATATTTTTGACCCCTTTCTCACTTTCTGTATATATTATATCATAAAAATTTTTTTATGTCAAGAAAGCCCTGCCGGATGGCAGGGCTTTAAGGTTAGGACTTTACCTTGGGGTCGTACTCACGAAGAGTCTCTGCCAATACACGGAAGAGCGCTTCATAGGCATCGTTCTCCTTTTGGAGGGCGGCGTTTTTCTCCGCCATAGTGGATTGCTCAGTAGAACGATGGTTATACAGACTGGCGATCTGCGCATAGGCGTCAGCCAGGCGGCGCATACCAGTAGAGTTGACAGGCAGGACGCCGAGAGGTGTAGTCATCTTGGGGGACTCGGTGTTGAGGACAGCGCGCTGGAGATTGTCATACAGCTCCTTGATACGAGCATCCTTGGACTTGCTGTCGCTGAGGATCTTGGCGTTGCGCTCACGCAGCTCGGCGACGGTCTCCTGAAGGTTCAGGATGGCGACACGCTGCTCGCTGCCATACTTATGGAAAGTCTCCTTCATGCTGGCAATCTCCTGGTTCTTCCTCTGGACAGTCTGGGTCAGATCGCGAATCTGGCTCTGAAGATTGGCGATGGTGGAGCGCTCCTGGTCATGGGTCTTGGTACGGATGGACTGGCCGGCGAGCAGAGTATTGTATTTGTCGAGGGTGTTCATATACTTCTGGCGCCAGTATTCAGCCTCGGGGCTGAGGCCCGTCGCCTTAGTATTAGGCTTAACTTCGGTCTCAGGCTTAGCCTGGGCGACGAACACCTGGGCGCTGGGCATAATCTCCTGGAAAGCAGAAACCAGTTCGGAAATGGCCTTATCGAGTTCGGACATATAAATTTCCTCCTTTGAAAATTGGAAAAATTTGGAAGCCCGCTTAGTGGACTCCTTTGATAACATGATTGGTAACACTCTCGGGCGGCACGCAATAATCGTCGTCGATCTGCTCCCAGTTGAGTTCGAGATTGACCATAGATTCGATTGGAAAATACAGAATGTCGTCGTTTTGAAGAACAGTGAGGTATTGCATGGCGGCCAAGTGATTTTCTTGGGTCGGCTCAAGTTTGGCGAGGAATGCGATGGCGTCGCGCGGCGTCCATTTGCGGTCGCAATAGTCATCGTTAATACGATAGTTGACGCGCATCTTTGTGAAGAACTGGCCGACGGCTGTGTTGTTGATGTCTGTGATGCCGCACGCCGCAGGATTGAGCGCCAGACTGTCACCTGTTTGTGTATTCTTCGCTGTTGCAATGAGGTTGAGCAGCAAGAAGAAGTCACGAGGTGACAAGGTGATGAGATGTGATAACTTGGGCAGGCGCACATGGGTGCGGGTAACAGTTTGAATTTTGCCTTCGGCGCCGCGTGTTGAATAAAGATAGAAACCTTCATTACCGAGCGGCAGCACATCCATGAAGTCGCCGATGCGCAGGGCGGTAATGATTTTTGCGATTGTCTCAGGCAGCCCTTTGCGCTCTTGTTCGGCGGTCATGAAGAAGATTTCACGGGGATCATGTTCATCTGGGGCGTGGACACAAACTGCGTTCTACCGCATCCAAGCCTGATATTGCTGATAGATTGGGGACAAGTCCTCAAACTTAATCTTTCTACGATAAAAAGGCAAGTTTTACTCCTCCTTTAGAAATTGTAAGATGTAACGCGTATTGCGTCCGCCGCCAATTTGTTGTAGGAAGCCGTACTTAGAGCCGGCTGTGATTGAGGTCTTAGTCAGACCAAATTCTTTCAGCTCGGCGGAAGTGTACTCCTTATTGGGGTCTTTGTCGGCGAGAAACTTTCGTAAAGTTTCAAGGTTAGATTGCTGGTTGTTGTTTAAGTTGCGCTTTACTTGTTTTGAAGATAAACCATTCGAAAACTTAAAATCATTCCATTTAAGAGTATCGTCGTATGGAAGGACGCAGTTTTCAGGCTCACTGATGACAGGATATGGAACTTGTGTCCCGATACTGTCAATACATTTGCCGCAATACACACGAATATAGTTCTCAACTACTTGTTTATAGGCACCTGGTACTGAACAATACCAGCCCTAACAGTAGAAGAAGTTGGTCATGCCGACCTTCACTAGTTCTTCGACGCCGGGCCGCACGCCGCTTAGCGACTTAGAAACAACTTCATTGTAGATTGTTTGACAAGCATAGATGAGCCGCTCTTGGAATGTGAATGGGTAGTCAATCTCAAGATGGATGCCTTCATCGGTCTTGGTCAGACGATGCATTGAGGCGCCTTCCATTCGAAGGTTGGAGCCTGGCGCGGGGCCAAACTCAAGGGCAAGAGCAGTTGCAAGTTCATAATCATAACCAGTTGCCCAAAGCGCGCCGGTATAGTCGATGCGCGCTCGGTAGGGTGCTTCAATGTCTTTCATTAGGCCGCGATAGTATGGTGTAATTGCCTTGGTGAGCGGCGTAACGAGAGGCTTGATAAGATGAAGTTGAACGGTTTTGATTATGCGATTGCGGCTTGTCAATCCGACTTTGAGTAGACCATCGGGAGGATCTTCCAAGCGGCCCCAACTTCGTTTATAGAGGTCAGGCGCGACAGTCTTGAGGAAGTTGCCGCTTGAGTATTCATTTCCTTTGGTATCTACCATCTTGTCGGTTTGGTCAACTTGGGTATAGGTTTCGCCGTTGACTACTACAACGGATGGGGTGAAGGAGTGTGACGCTTTTACTTCGTCGAGAGTATTGGAGAGCCTTTGTACTGCCTCTTCTGGAGTTTGGGAGAACTACGCTTTGTTTTCCAATTAGGCCCTCCTCTCCTTTGAGGTTTGTAGAGTACTGATGTGATATTTTGTAAGGCGCGTAGCGTGTAGGGGATATAGCCATATTAAGTATTTTAGGGGGCCGGATTTTGTAACAAATTTTAAGAGGAAATGTGGCTAATTCCGGCCCTCGTTCATTCTTCCGGCCCCCAAGGTTACATATTATTATTATTATTATTATACAATTTTGGGGGCCGGAGGTAGCCATATTCCCTCAATGGTTATATACAAAATATCACATTTTCAAGGTACAAATGAGGAAATTTTATCTCATTTCCTATTTCTAATTATATTATATCATAAAAATTTTTTTAAGTCAACTTTCTGCTGAAATATGCCATTTTTTCGCATTTTTGACGATTTTTTAACGATTTTTAACCATTTTTACGTCATTTTTAGCCAATTTTGATCAATTTTTAACGATTTTGAACCATTTTTCTTCATTTTTGCGCTTCTTGGGCCGCGATTTTAGCCCTTTTGCGACGATTTTTCAAAAAATTTTCAAAAATTTTTCAGAATTTCACCCTTCATTTGATCTTTATTGGTGTTACGAACCGGTTTATTTCCAGCGACAGGCAGCAAATCAAATCGTGGAGCAAATATAATCAATTTTTCTTCTGGGGATAGGTATTAATTGCTCCGATTTAGGAATATAAACGCGCCGCTGCGGCCTAAATTTCATTAAAAATAACGGTCTGGCGCCATTTTCGAAACACGGGACCTACGGTCGGCGCGCCGCGGCCCACACCGGATCAATGCTAAATGCCGGTATAGCGCGCATATGTATGAAAAGGCTGCCCAATCAATGAAGACTGAGCAGCCGAGGGAGGGGAAAGAAAGAAAGAAAGGGAGAGGAAAGCGCCGCTCATCAGACTTGAACTGATTGCCGAGCCAACTGGGAAGCGGCAGATTGACCCAAACCATGTGCACTGGTATTGGGTGTCTCAGAGGTGTAAGTTGACGAAGTGACTCTGACACTCCGGGCCTTCACCCGTCCGGGGCTTCCCTTACGGCGGAGAGCATGCCGCCCACTTCTTGCTTATTAGTGGTAACGCAGCTGTGAACTAAGGGACGTCACAGCACCCCGGAAAGTTGGCACGTGCCCTTTTACCATCGGCAGTCAAGGTTGCAGGTTCCGCCCCTGCGAAGGGTTGATCAGGCCCGACATCTGTTTACCTTGATAGGGGGAGGGGGCCGAAGCCCCCTCGTGGGGATTATCAGCCGCGCTGATAAGCAGTGGCTTCCTTCTGAACCTTCAGGCCCTTGCCGTCGACGGTATCGACAACAATCTTCACGGCCTGCACGCCAGGCTCAGCGTTCAGAACACGGGACACCCAGGGAGCGGCCCAGCGGGTACCCTTGGGGCTGTTCTTGCCCTTGGCCTCGGCCATGTCAATCAGCTCCTTGGCGGTCTTGGGCTCGGAGCCAATCAGAGGCACGATAGCGGCACGCAGGGCGTTGGCATAGTCGGACTGCAGAGCATCCTTCTTCTCGCCGGTAGCCTTGTTGGAAGCACGCATCTCGATGCCCTCCAGCTCGTACTCAGCCGCGGCGCGCACCAGGTCGACATCGACGTCCTCGCCGTTGCACATATCCACGACGGCCTCGAAGAACTTCTGCTTGGTAAAGCCCTTGGCATCTCCAGTGTTATAGAACTTACGCTTCTCCATAATGAATTTCCTCCTGTAATGTGATTTTTTGGATTTGTGTTTTACCCCGGGCCTGAGTTTTCCTTCTCATGTACGGGGGTGGGCACACGTTAGGCCCTTCCTTTTACTCCGGGGGTAGGGTTTCAAGTTCGGGGGGTAGGTTCTCTCTGGATGGTGATTTCGGTCAGCACATTAGGTGTCAGGTGCAAAAGCATCTCGCGGAACTCGACAGCGCTCATCCAGCGCTCAATGGTTCCATTCCCGTGCCTCACGGTGACAAAGCGGACGATTTCAACTTCCATTGACAACCACCTCTCTCACTTTCTATATATATTATATCACAAAAATTTTTTCATGTCAACCTGCCGCAGAGGGGAAGTAATACGACGGGCGATGAAGATTTTTGTGCTATAACCTTCAGGATGGGGAAGGGCGGCATTGGGAGCGGCCTTAACCGGAATTTCCGAGGGGCGGCATGAGGAGCGGCCCTTCCCTCATCTTCTATATATATTATATCACAAAAATTTTTTTAAGTCAAGTCAATCGACTGGGGGTACATCGTTGTCCTATGCGCGGCTCAGACAATCCATAATGATGGGGCGGCGGAGTCCGAGGGTAAAGCCGATATTATCGCGGCGCAGATCAGACAGCTCATAGTCCTCGATGAAGCGGAACAGGTCATTCAGGGCCTGGGCGCTGTGTACCTCGAGGTAGCGGTTGAGCCAGGTCATACTTTCAATGCGGGAGTGGTAAATGGCATCAGCATCCCACTCAAAGCCGTCCTTGCGGAGGTAGCTATCGGTGAGATTGGGCTGATCCTCATAGTTGGTAATAAGGCGCATGGGGGTACATTTCTCTTGGAAGATGATATAATCCCCGGCGATATTGTAACAGGAATTGGGGGATAGGGAGCGCCAGGTACCGCTGACATGAAAGCCGCCGGGCGTAGTATGAGAGTGCTCCCAGGTGCAGAAGTCAGAGCAGTCCAGGCCTTCCTTGATAGGGTCCATCTGCATCAAAACGGGGGTAGTGATGAAGAAAGTCTCGGGGAAGATGTCCAGGCCACGGCTTTCTGCAACTTCGATCAGGGCTTTCTCGCCGATGGTATTATTGGCGCGGGAGGCCAGCTTCATCACCCAGCCGTTAAAAGGCCAGGGGAGTTCATAACACTCCTTGTAAGCGCCGGAGGAGAGGAAGTTGAAGTACTCAACCAGGGGGTACTCGTGCCGAATGGCGGCCTCAATGTCGGCGATGATTGCCATGGCGTTGTCGTATGTAATGGGATCAGTGGTATCGGCCATCTTACTGAGGGCCTTGAACAGGTTATCTTTGAAATCCGCGAGTTCCATCTGGAGGGTACGGTCAGTCATATCAATCATATTTATCGCTCCTCTCTCACTTTCTATATATATTATATCACAAAAATTTTTTCCTGTCAAGTGGGAGCCGGCGTGTTATTGATCCGGTTTAGGGCGGGAGCCTATACTCCCCCATTATATTATAACACAAAAATTAATTTATGTCAAATGGGGCAGGAGGCGAAGAGCAGCTGCAGGGGATGGGGTAGGCGTTTGGAAGATCCGGTTTAGCGGGGGTTGGATTTTTGTTCATTTGCAACGAATCGGGGGTTGGAGATGATATGGGATCGGGACGCAGAAATGAGGGGGATCGGTTTGAAAACTGGCGCTGGTTTTAAATGGATTGTGACAGTGAATACAGGGGCAGGGGTTGGCTCAGGACAGGTGTAAGCGGGGGATTTTGGGAATCGGGGGAAAGTCGCAGTATGGCCGCTGAATGAACGAAAAATCGCAGTATGGCAAACAAACAAAAATCGGGCTGCGCCGGCCGGCGCAGCCCGTCTCGTCAATAGGCAATATGCACAAACTTTCGGGGGTATGTTTGTGCATATTGCCTTTGTGCAATTTGACGAATTTAGGTGTCCTCGTCTGGCGGACAGAATGCGGCGTAGTCGTCGCAATCCAGTTCGGGGTGGGCCAGCTGGCAGTAGCCGGTGGCTTTGTCGCAGTAGGGGCAGGACAGGTCATAGGTGGGGCACTCGTGCATAAATATTCTCCTTTCCGTATAGGCGGCCGGGGCTATGCCCGGCTCGCCTTGTACTTGTTTCCGACTTCCTGCCAGGGGTTGGGGCGGATTGTCAAATCTGCCTTGCGCTTGCGGCGGAGTACGCTATGCAGAATAGCCGCCTCGATTTCGCTGTCTGCCAGGCCGATATGCTCTTCCTCAAACGCCGGCTTGCCGGTGATATACTGGAAAACCACCTCGGCGCTGGTCTTGGGGTTGCCTGCCTCGCTGATATAGCCGTTGCGCTCTGCCCACTTGAAGAACTTTTCGGTGTTGCAGATATTGGAGCAGGCGCCGCCCCAAATGTCCCAGACCTTCACATCCCGGTTCATCCAGTTGCTGTTCTCGTACAGCCATTCGCAGGTTGCCCGCATTGCCCGCATATCAAAACCGGCGTTATATGCGGCGATTGCCTCAATGTCGTAAAAGTCAACCGTTGCGGTCAGCTTGCGGAGAACATCGGCGAACGGCATGGGAACCGTCTTACGCTCATATACGGATTGCCAGTATTTAGGCATCTTCCAGCCGTAGTACGCAGTCGCCATTAACTGCGGATTGCCCAGCACTTCCAGCACGCCATAATGAAAGCGGTGCTGGATATAGCCGGTGGCGGTGTCCATCACACAGCCGCCGCAGTCGTAAACCTTGGGAGCGGCAAAGCCGCCCGCCGTTTCCACATCGAAAATCAGAACATTGCCCATAAGTGTTGGAACCTCCATCTTTTTTGGTATACCTTATTATAGCATGGGCGGGGCCTGTTGTCAAGCCCCGCCCTGCATTTTGTCAGCCGACCTTATAGCCGGTATACTCCTTCTGGCTGGTCAGGCCCTTGGAGTTGGTGACAGTCCGCACGACCTTCTCGCTGGTCACGCCCTCAATGTACTTGACGGCGTTCGCCACCTGAAGGGCGGTATAGTCGGTGCCGAGGGCGGCGTTAATCTCCGCCGCAGTCATGGGGGAGGCGGTGAGAACGCTCTTGATGGCGTTCGCCTTCTCCATAGTGGCGACACTCGCACCCTTGGCGGTGGACTTCTTGGGGTGAGCGGCGTTATAGGCCGCCTTGCTCTCCTGAGCGTTCACCAGAGCCTGAGCCTTCTCCATGAGCCGGATAGAAACCTCGGGGGTCAGCTCCAGCTCGCCCTTGGCGAGAGCGATAATGTCCAGACCGAACTGCTTGTAGGTGTACTTGGAAGTGGTAGCCATAGTAAAATCCTCCTTAAAAATATGGTAGTTGGTGTTATGTGCGGGGGTTCGACAATACAATCTTGTATTTCGTCCCCGCAAGGGTGAACTCAAGGTCACGAAAGTTCTGCCGCTCCAGCGGTATAATCTCCGCACCCTGCGCCGTGAGATATTCCACAAGACCGTTATACAAGTCCTGCTTGGCTTGGGGATACTTTTTGTTGTATGCCCCACGCTTGCGCCCGGCTTGGGTCTTGAGAATTTCCCCGGCGGCTTTTTGCTGTTCGGGGGTCAGTATGAAGTTATCAAGGTCCACGCCCTGCTCGATTAGGAAGTCATACTGCCGCAGGGTCAGCCGCTCTATGGCCTGTTCGGGGGTATCCCCCTGTTCAACCCATGAGTTGAGCTTATTCAACAGTATGTCCCGCAGTTCCGCCTTTGTAGCCCGGCGGCGAGGCTCACCAGCCATTCCCTCACCTCACTTTCTGTATTTATTATAGCACATGGGGTTCGCTTTGTCAAGTGCTTTTTTGGACTTTCCAAAAGTTTTTTGCGGCCCTGTCGCTGTCAGCCGGTTCACCGCCCGTCCCTCTTGGATTGTCTTTATTATAGCACTTTTCAAGGAGCTTGTCAAGGGGTTTTGAAAACTTTTTTCCCGCGCGTCCCGCGCCCGCATGGGGCCGAACCGCCGCCGGGAGTTCTCTTGCCCTCCTGACACTACCTATTATAAGGGATAGCCGCCCAAAAGTCAAGAACTTTTTTGCAAATTCCGGGGGATCTCCGTTTTGCACAAATTCCGGGAGAAAAATTTGTGCAACTTTTTTGCCGATTTTCCTTGACAATTTAACGCTTTAGCGTGGTGAAGTGCGACGCCGCCGCCCGGCCGCTTTCGGGATTGTGCAAAACAGAGAAAAATGGCCTGAAATTTGGCGAAAATTCGGCGAATTGCACAAAAAGAAAAAGCGCGCCGCTCCGGCCGCACCGGCGCGCCGATTTTATCACAGCTGCGGCCATTTGTCAATAGGTAAAATAGACAAAAATGAGGAAAGCCGACTGTGCATTTTGCACAATCGGCAATCCCCAACAGAAAGGAAAGGAAAGGAAAGGAAGAAAGTGGTGGAGTGTACGGGAGTCGAACCCGCTTAGGACGTTCCCAGCCGGTAGCTATTCACTACTGCGGCCGTTGCTTACCCGAGCAACCCACACCCCATATTAGGCGGGTTTTTGAAGAGAACCCGCATAACTCTACATGACAACGGCTTTGTTTTGAATGTTCACATGGCCGGTTGACCGCAGGAAGAAAAACTTGTTCCAGAACTTGGAAGCCTGCTTGTCGTGCCATAAATAAATTTTACCAAATACATGACGGATTGTATAGCGGTCGTCACTCTTGGCGGCTCGTTTGATGTTTTCCATCGGCACGGCTTTTACAGTCAACCGGAAGAATACTCGATAGACCACATAGAACGGCAACCCAATTATTACACAGGGGATTGTGATAGGAGCCGTATAGATGATTACCAGCTGCCCGTCGATGGGGTCGCACAGGAAGATGACCACCAGAGAGAGGACATAGCAGAGGGCGAAGCCGCCCAAGAAGTACCAGACCATTATACCTCCTCCTCCTCGCAGATGATTTCGTTGTTGTCCTCTACGAAGTTTTCCAGGTCGGAGGCCATGCCGCGGATGTTGTAGCCGCCATCGCTTCCGCCGTTATATTCATCGAGATTGTCAGCGCATTTGTACAGAATATCTGCGGCGGCTTTGAGTATTTGCTGCTCCCCATCGGTTAAGGTGATAACTACCCTTTTGACGATGTTCATTTTGTTTTCCCCTTTCGTTTCTTTCTGTATTGATTATACCACAGGTTTTCTTGCTTGTCAAGTATTTTTTTATGTGGGGCGGTGGATTACTCCACCAGCCCCCGCAGAGCGTCAACGATGTTTACCATCGTGGGGTCAATCGTGTCGCCCATATGCCAGCCGTTGCGGACTTTGCTGTTGTCGTCAATGAGGATAAAGTTGTCACCCTCGGAGTGGTAGCGCCGGACGCAATCGGCTTTCGTGGTGCCGTATGCAACCAGGTGGCAAGCGTCCATCGGGAAATTGTAGTTGAGAAGCCAGCCCATCTTGGCCATCCGCACAGCGTCCTTGTATGCCTCGGAGCTGTCCTTTGCCAGCCAGCTAATCACCCGGATTTCCCAACCCTGCCTTTTGAGTTCTAGAAGCACATTACGCAGGGCGTTCATGTCGCACATGGGGCGGGCCGCCAGGTATGGCCACGGATTTTCCGCCTGCAGGTATTCCAGCCATCCATCCACGCTATACAGGTCAGCGATTGTACCGTCCATATCGAAACAAACCATCTTATTCATTGAAGTATTCCCCTTTCCTTTTCTGTACCTTAATTATACACCAAAAATTTTTTCTTGTCAAGTAGTTTTTCAGATTTTTTAGATTTTTTTTGAACCTCTTGCCGGGGCTTCCTTTCCCTTTCTGATAATAGTTTACTACAAACGGGGGCGAAAGTCAATCGGCAGATTGCACAAAATCGGGAGAAAAGATTTCTCAATTTTTGTTTAAAAAAACTATTGACAAACCAGGGCTGGGTGTGGTACAATTTTGCGGGCGCAGGCGCCCGACACGACGCGCCATTATACCACATTCCGGGGCGCTTGTCAATAGGCAAAATGCACAAAAATTCCGGGGTGCATATTCATGCACCCCGGATGGATATTTACTCACAGGTCTTTTTGCGCGGCCGGCCTACCGGCTTGCTCCCGCCCTCGTGCTTGCACTTGGCATTTACACGGGAGTAGTAGTATTTCGGGGCAAGGTCGCCGTGTACCTTTTTCTTGGCGGCGAACACACGGGCAAGGATTTCACTTTCAATAATGGCATCGTCCAGCCCCTTGTGTTCCTCTTGGAAAGTGGTGTCGCCCGTGATGAACTGATACATGAACTCCGCACCATAGCGGACATTGTTCTTGCCGGAGAAATAGCCGTGCTCCTTGATGAAATTGTAATACTTGCGGGGGCCTACCAGACTTTCCACGGCGGCGGTCATAATGTCACGGGGCCGCAGGGCAAGCACTTTCTGGGCACTCTCACGGTCAAAGCCGTGCTTGCGGCGGTACTTGGTGAACAGGTTACGCAGGGCGTTTACATCATAGTCCGCATTGTAAGCCCACATATCGGGAATGTTGTATTCCTCACACAGGGCGTTCAGGTTGGTGAAAATGTCGCTTGCGCTCATGGGGTCGATTTCGCCGTTGGCGATTCTGTCCAGATACTCCGGCATTTTGCGCTTGTAAAATGCGCTGTCCATCAGTTTGCAGTCGGTGAAAACTTCCTTGCAGAGATAGGCGAAACGGTCAACGATTGTTCCGTCACGCTCCATGATAACGCCGGAGCAGTCATAGGGCAGTTGCGGCTTGTCGTCCTTGCCGTCACCGAAAGTGGCGGTGTCGTTGGTGCCCTCACAGTCAAAAACCAGATAGTGCTTTTTCTCGAACATTAGTGTTACATTCCTTTCATGTATCTATTTTGTTCCTTGTTACATTCTTATTTTACCACACAGGGGGCTGTTTGTCAACCCCCTGTGTGGATTTTTTGTCAGCCGATGGCGTAAGCGGTGTACTCCTTTTCGGCGGTCAGCCCCTTGCCGTTGGTGGTCTTGCGGATGACCTTGGACGCCTTGACGCCCTCGATATACTTCACGGCGTTGGCAACCTGCAAAGCCGTGTAGTCCGTGCCCAGAGCGGCGTTGATTTCGGCGGCAGTCATGGGCGTGGCAGTCAGAACGGACTGGATAGCGGCGGCCTTTTCCTTGGTGGCCTCAGACGCACCCTTGGCGGTGTTCTTCTTGGGATGGGTGGCGTTGTAAGCGGCCTTGGCTTCCTGTGCGGCCAGCAGGGCGGCGGACTTTTCCGCAACACGGGTGCGGATTTCGTCCGTGACCTCGATTTCACCGTTGACGATGGCGATGACTTCCTTGGCGTAAGCGGCGTAAGTGTAACGAGTGTTCATAATTTTTTCCCCTTTCAGATTAGCAGATAATTTTTTGATGGTCGTTTCTTATTTCCGCGGATTGCTTAACACTATTTTGTAGTGTACGCCGTTCAGCGTAAAATCCAAATCACGGAAATTCTGGCGTTCGGCTGGCATAATCTCTGCGCCCTGTCCTTGCAGGTATTCGACTATGCCGTTGAATAGGTCTTGCTTGCTTTTGGGGTACTTCTTATTATACTTCATCCCCTTTCTGCGCCCTGCCTGTTTCCCCATAATAGACTGGGCGTTTTTCAGTTGCTCCGGCGTGAGCAGTAGGTTGTCGAAGTCCACGCCTTGGTCGATAAGGAAGTCATACTGTTTATCAGTCAACTTCCCTACGGCATCCTCTGGACTATCCCCACCGTCAATCCAGTCACTGACTTTCTTGAGTAGGACTTCCGTGAGTTCTGCCTTGGTCAGCCGCTTGCGTGGCGCTTTCTTTTCATCCATGTTCCTCACCTCTCTTTCTGTATTTATTGTACCACACTTTCGGCGGCTTGTCAAGAGTTTTTTTTGAAGTTTTTTTGAAATCGCTTTTGCAATCTCTCTTCCCTCTTGACACCTTTATTGTACCACAGACTGGGGAGTTTGTCAAGCCCTTTTTTTTGATTTTTTTGAAATCTCTTTCGGGCTGTCGCCCTCTCCCTTTCTGTAATTGTATTGTACCACAGGGGCACCCAGAAGTCAACTGGCAAATTGCACAAATCGGGATCTCAAATCGGCCAAAAATTTGTTCAATTTTCCTCTTGACAAACGGCGCTGGGTGTGGTACAATATTGCGGCCCGCCGCGCGGGAAAACGGGCCGCCCATTTTACCATACTTTGCGCGATTTGTCAAGATGTAATTTTGCACAAAAAGAAGCGACCCGCTTTGTGCAGGTCGCTGAATTTGCTCTGTTAAAGTTTGAAGTCGATGTAGCACCGGGAACAGCTCGAACCGGCAACGATGGGGTAGTAAGTTGCCCCCCGGTAGACCTCCAGCGGCACGCCGTGCATTTTGAAATAGTCCTTAACCATTTGCAGGTTAATCTTGTGCCCCAGCGTTTCGTAGAAGCGGCCCTTGTTGCGGCCGCTGTTCATTTTTCTGGAGGTGACGCCGATGAGAGTAGCCATACCGTTTCCGAGGTCGTAAATCCGACGGCTCCGCACGGATACGGAGGTTTTTCCTTGGGCGACTTGGCTCATTACCTCTTCCGCAAGTTCATTGATGAACTCTTGTGTGTGTTTCTCGATTTGCGCCCTTTCAATGGCTTTGGCTTCGGCGGCTTTCTTAGCGGCTTCGGCTTGATACTGGGGAGCAATTCTTTTCATCTCGTCCATAGTCATCATTTTACATTCTTCCTTTCTTGTGGGGCCTTGCCCCTTCCATGGTCTTATTGTACCACAGAAGGGGCGATTTGTCAACCCCTTTTTTACTCGCCCTTGAGGAAAGTTTTGCTGGTGTCCACCAGCTTGTAAGCGATTTTGTCCACCTTCACGGTGAAGGGGATGCCGTTCTTCTCGATGGTGATGGCCTCTTTCCCGCAGTTCTTGGGGACTACCCGCAGGCCCTTGCTCCTTGCGTGCCGCAAGGAAATGTGGCGGCTCTCTTTCATCGTCCACCCATACCTGCGGCTGAAGTATTTGAGGCTATCCCAGCTGAGAACCTCGAACCCGTCGCCGCAAGGATGAACGATACCCAGCAGTCGGAGATTAGCGGCCACCTCACGAGTGGAGAGGCTGGCGGCGGCGGCGGTCATGTTCTCCTTGTACTCGGTAGCGGCCTCCATGCTCTCGATACGCTGGCGGACGATACTGAGAATCTGGCCGGGGAACAGGAAGTCGTCGAAAGCGGCCATAGCGTCAATGACCATGCGGTAGATTTCATCCTCGATAATCTGATTGTGTCGGGCCAGCCGCCACATTTCCTCACGAATCTTGCTAACGGCCTCGTTGTTATTCTTGTGCATACCCATCTTTTTATCCTCCTTAGATTAAGTGTTGGGTTTTGGGGTTCTCCCCTCTTTCTGATTGTATTGTATCATACTCGAGGAGATTTGTCAACCCCTTTGATAGAAATTTTTGATTGCGATTTCGATACGCTGGGCGGCTTCCACTCGCTCAAAATGCCAGGTATTCGGCAGTTTGTCTCGCTCTCTTTCAAGGGCTTCATTGTAGGAGTTGCGGGCGGCGTTGTACTGGCTGATAGCCTTGACCAGTCCAAGCTGAGCGGTCTTGAAACGCTCTTCGGCGTTCCGCTTGTCGGGCCCATCAGGAAGAAGGCCGATGGCCAGCCGCCGAGATTCGACCACTTCCACCATGTCGATCAGCTGGGTGATGGCGTCCAACAGCACGAGCCGGGTTCCATAGGTGTCGGTATTCTCCACATTAAAGATAGGTTCTTTCTTTTTACCAAACATTTTTATCACCTTTCCCTTTCTGATACTATTGTATCAGAAAAGGGGCTGTTTGTCAACCCCCTTTCTGAATTTTTTTTTACTTGAAATGTTCTTCCATTTCGTCCAGCCAGTCGAAGTTCGGTTCCTGGAAGTAGGAGTAACGGCCCGGCTCGCTGGTCTGCTCGATGGCCTTAAGCTCTGCGGCGTTCACGAAGTCAACCTCGCCAGTGTAGCTGTCAAAAACGATGTAATTCATGTTCAGCGCTCCTTTCCTTTTCTGATTGTATTGTACCACAATACAAGCAGATTGTCAAGCAAAAAGTTGCACAATTTCGGGATCAATTTTTTGGGCAGAATTTTTCCAAAAAAACTATTGACAAACGGCGAAAAGTGTGGTAAAATTTTTCGGGGTGCCGCGGCCGATTGCGAAAGAAAAGAGGTCTGGTATTTACCAGACCTCTACGAAAGCCTTTGCAACCTGGTCGCCGTCCAACATCAAGGTGTAATACCCTTCAAGGGCGAAGTTCTTGACATTACCAACCTCTGTTACATAGGTGTTTCCATTTTCTGCCACAAACCAAACCTTGTTGTCGTCCTTTTGCTGAATGTACCCCGTTGTTACATCGAACACGGAAAGAGGGTCGCCACAGGCTCCCTGCGGCTCTTCCTCTTTGGCGCTCTCCGTCATCAAAACAAAGAGGTTCAAGTCGGAGTGCTGGGGATTAGGTGAGCAGTTGTCGCTGACCACATCCACCCAAGAGAAGAACGCCCACAGCAGGAACAGAACGCAGATACCAGTGATAACTTTACCGATGATTTTCATTTTTTCTTTCCCCTTTCGTTTCTGTAATTGTATTGTACCATAACAAGCTGGATTTGTCAAGCCTTTTAGGAAAAGTTTTTTTGCAAGTTTTTCTGCATTTTCTTTTTCAATTTAACGCTTTAGTGCGGTGAAGTGGCTAGGGCTGCAGCGGACGTTAGCGGTGGCTAACCAGGTAGATAGGAGAAGCGGCCCGAAGGCCGCTTTGTTAAGGCTCGATTCTTGAGAAGTCCATCAAGTCAAACAGGTCATGCTCCTCAAGGCACCCCTCCTGCTCCACCTCTACATACCAGTCAGCACCTGGATACTTGGACTTGAAATCCTCAATGGACTTTCTCAGTGCCTTTACATCTGTTTCAAACTCCTTTTGCTTCTTTTCCTTGATGAAAGCTTCAAGTCCTTTCTGCATTGCAAGCAGTTCAGTCAAGCTTGCTTCTGATACCTTGCTTCCTCTGTGAGTTACATTGTAGAACAGTTCATTGGTCTGTCTCTTGTATTCTTCTGTCATTGTGGTTCATCCTTTCCTTTAGGTTGATTTAATGATAACACAAACAAGCTGATTTGTCAAGCCTTTTATTTGAAATAACTGCGATTTTCTACTGTGCCATATAGGGCTTTTTCGGTCGTCGTTGGAATTGATTAGTACATTTCTTCCTGCTTGTTCACAAAGAAGTAATCAATGTTAGTTGCATCAACTCTGTGCTCTTTGGTAATCTTGTCTGGATTAGTCTTGAGCAACTCATTCATTTCATCACATCTCTGCTGTGCCTGTTCATCTGTACCATACACATAGCACAGAAGAAATGTATCGCAAGTCTTTTCCCATTGAGTACCCTTGTTGTAATAAGTAGGTTCTTTCTGCTTGTAGCAAATGGTGTTAGCCATCATAGTAGTCATTCCTTTCTGTACCTTAGTACCTTTCCTTTTCTAATTGTATTGTACTACATCTTTAGTTCATTGTCAATACATAATCATTCATCATTGTCAACAAAGATTGATTGTCTTTGTTGTTCATCTTGCACAAAGTCTTCGCTTTCGTCAAAGTGCTCAATCCCACTAGTCTCAAATTGGGCACTTTGACAAAATCGAAAAATTTTCAAAAAACCTATTGACAAAACGGCGAAAGTGTGGTACAATTTTCTGGGCTGTTGCGACCGAGTTTGGTAACTCGGTCGCTTTTTATTACACCTTCTTAATCCAAGTCTTGGGGTACTCAGCCCGCCGATGCTTGTCGAACTCCGCCTTAGAAGCAACCGCTTCCATTCGGGTGTTGGTGTAGTCCAGCTCTGCCAGAACACCATCGTACCGCTGACCATACACGATGAAGTTGAGTCCGTTGGCCTTGAGTTCCTTAGTAGTCATCATAGTGAACATCCTTTCCTTAGTCCTTGCACTTTAGTCAAGTGAAGTGAACCAAACTCTTTCCTGTTCCTCTTTACATTTTTATTTTAACACAAGATTGAAAGAAAGTCAAGTCTTTTTTTCAAATTCTTTAGAGAATTTCTTTTGTTAAATTCTTAACAATGTTGCCCAATTTTTGGGGTGGTTGAAATTGGAGGGCCATCGAACATCTGTTCGAGCCTAAGGAATCTTTTATTGGCTGTCTGCCACCTACCCCCTGGTAAGAATTGGAAGCCGGGGGAATGGTTCCGGGTCTTTCATACTTTAACGCGCTAAAGTAAAAGCGCGGACAAAAAACCCGACCGCTTCATTTTTTTTGACGACACGGTTCGGCACCTTACCTCTTACTACCTAACCGCTTTTCTTCCTCCCTCTTTTCGGGAGAAACCATATTCCAAAAGGCCCAAACTATAATCGCCACCAAAACAGCAGCAACCTCCATTATGCCGTACACGAGGGCATTCTCAAAGCCGAACATCAGTGTCATCACATGAAACCACAGCGCGCCGCCAAAGATAACACCAAAGGTTGTTGCCAAACAAATCACGAAGCGCTTCAAATGAAGTCCTCCAAACTCTCCTCTGCACTCAGCAGGCTCTTGGCCGCCTCCAGATGCGCAAAGATGGCATCCCTTCTCTGCACATTATACAGCCGCTCCAGCATCACAGCGGCCTGCTCTCTTGTCAAATTGCCCTGTGGATCAGTGCCGTCAGTCAGCCCCGTGTCTTGCGCCCATTCCCAGCTATCTTCAGCCCAGTCGCTCGGCCCTTCTTCCTCTTCCTCGGCACAAAAGTTATACATCTCTTCCCAAAGCGCTAAGATGCTTTCGCCATAGCCCTTACCAGGAACCGCCCAGCGGCCGTTCAGCCCAGTCCACTTGTTGCCTGCGGCGCCTCTTGTCACCAGTCTAAACCTTGGGTCAACGCACTCATTGACGAGCGCCTCATCATTGGCATACGCCTTCAAGTGCTGAATCTGCGCCCGAACGCCGAGCCTTGCGCTCTCAAACCAAGCGCCCTTCCCCACTGGGCTGTTATTGGTGGCGCCAATACCTGCAAAGTTGTTCTGCTCGGGAAGCACCTGGCCACCAAACCTGAACCAGCCAGTCTCCTTTATGCTCTGGCAAAAAGCAATGTCGCCGCGGATGCCTTC